>Ga0208916_10000133_pt1 | contig 35608 bp, 31 predicted proteins | sample DEB19_08_DNA_5_FD_184523 | JGI IMG/M metagenome (GOLD analysis project Ga0208916, IMG submission 184523) | Aqueous microbial communities from the Delaware River and Bay under freshwater to marine salinity gradient to study organic matter... | ecosystem: Environmental > Aquatic > Marine >... | reverse complement strand
AATCTCGCCGGTGCGCAATTCTTCCAGCAGCTTGACGGTGAAGTTCTCCTGCAGCATCAAGGGCATTTGCGGGCTGAGGGTGATGACTTGACGCACCAAGTCGGGCAACAAATACGGGCCGATGGTGTAGATAATGCCCAGCCGCAGCGCGCCGGCCAGCGGGTCTTTGCCGCGTTTGGCGATCTCGCGAATGCTGTCGGCTTGTTCCAGCACGCTTTGCGCTTGGCGCACGATTTCTTCGCCCAACGGCGTCACCGTGATCTCGTTGGCGTTGCGTTCAAACAGCTTGACCTGCAACTCCTCTTCGAGTTTTTTGATGGCCACGCTCAGCGTCGGCTGCGAGACATGGCAGGCTTCTGCCGCCTTGCCAAAGTGCTTTTCGCGGGCCACAGCCACGATGTATTTGAGTTCAGTCAGCGTCATGCGGGCATTGTGCCGCCATTGCCTGACAGCCTTGGCCTCAAGCCTTGAGATAGTCGGCTTTACCGCCCAGCCAACGCAGAATATGGCGCTGCGCCAAGTCGGCATGGCGGTCCAGCATCAGTGGCGCCAGTGCGCGTGCCCAAGCCAGCAACTCGGTGTCGGTGGCCAAGTCAGCAAAGCGCAACAAAGGCGCGCCAGACTGCCGCGCACCGAGGAATTCTCCGGGGCCGCGAATCTCCAAATCGCGCCGGGCAATCTCGAAACCGTCTTGTGTTTCGGCCATGGCTTTGAGCCGGGCGCGTGCGGTTTCGCCCAGACGCGGGCCGTCGCCGGTCGAATACAACAACACGCAGGCCGACGCCGCAGCCCCACGGCCGACCCGACCGCGCAGCTGGTGCAACTGCGACAAGCCAAAGCGCTCGGCATGCTCAATCACCATCAGCGACGCATTCGGCACGTCCACACCGACCTCGATCACGGTGGTGCTGACCAGCACGCCGATCTGGCCTGCATTGAACAGCGCCATCACCGCTTTTTTTTCAGCCACCGGCATGCGCGAATGCAGCAGACCGACCTGCGTGCCAGGCAAAGCTGCCGACAGCGACGCATGGGTTTCAGTGGCGTTGGTCAGGTCGACGGCTTCGCTTTCTTCGATCAAAGGGCAGACCCAATACACCTGCCGCCCTTCGGCCAACTGGCCGCGAATGCGCTCCACCACTTCGTCGCGCCGGCTGTCACTGATGACCTTGGTGACGATGGGCGTGCGCCCCGGCGGCAGCTCGTCGATGGTCGAGACATCGAGGTCGGCGTAATAGCTCATGGCCAGCGTGCGCGGAATCGGCGTGGCCGTCATCATCAACAAATGCGGCTCCTGCCCGTCCGCCGTCATCTTGCTGCGCAGCGCCAAACGCTGCGCCACGCCAAAGCGGTGCTGCTCGTCAATGATCGTCAGCGCTAGATTTTTAAAAATCACTTTGTCTTGGATCACGGCGTGCGTGCCGACCACCAAACCGGCTTCGCCACTGGCAATCAAGGCCAGTGCCTCACGCCGCTCCTTGGCTTTCTGGCTGCCGGTGAGCCAGGCGGTTTGAATGCCCATCGGCTCCAGCCAGCTGAGGAGTTTGCGAAAGTGTTGCTCGGCCAAAATTTCAGTCGGTGCCATCAAGGCGCACTGCCAGCCAGCGTCCATGCAGCGGGCGGCGGCCAGCGCCGCCACCACGGTTTTGCCGGAGCCAACGTCCCCTTGCAGCAAGCGGTGCATCGGCACATTTTTTTGCAAGTCAGCGTCAATCTCATGGCCGACGCGCTGTTGCGCTGCTGTCAATTGAAACGGCAGCTGCGCCTGCAACTGCTCGTAAAGCGTGCCTTGGCTTGCGCGCTTTACGGGCGGCGTGAGAGGTGGCGCACGCATGGCGCTGCGAATACGGCGGGCTTCCAGTTGCGACAGCTGTTGCGCCAGCAGCTCCTCGGCTTTCAGCCGCTGCCAAGCGGGGTGACTGCGGTCTTCGAGTGCCGCCAGAGCCACATCAGGCGTCGGGTGATGCAAGAACCGAAGAGACTCCCGCAGACTGAACAAGGCGCGCAACTGGGCCAGTCCTTCCGCCGGTACCGTCTCGCTCAAATCGGCGCGGGCGACACCGCTGGGCACTGCTTTGCGCAAATACGCCTGCGGCAGTCCGGCGACGGTTGGATAAACCGGCGTCAGCGACGCCGGCAATTCGCCACCGGCCAGCTTGAAGCTCGGGTGCACCATTTCGCGCGAGACAAAGCCGCCGCGCAACTCGCCGCGCACCCGCACGCGGGCGCCGATACTGAGCGTTTTTTGGTGCGCCGGGTAAAAATTGATGAAGCGCAAAACGCAGCTGTCACTGCCGTCGTTCACCGTCACACGCAGTTGCCGACGCGGCTTGAAACTGACCTCGCTGTGCGTGACTTCGGCTTCGATCTGCACGGTCTCGCCGTCCCGGGCATCGGCCAGCCGGCTGATGCGGGTCTCATCCTCGTAACGCAAGGGCAGGTGCAGCGCCAGATCAATGTCACGGCGCAGGCCGAGTTTGTCGAGCAATTTTTGCGCGTGCGTTTTTTCGGCTGGCTTGGTCGCAGCGGCAGCAGTAGGTCGAGTAGAGGCGGCTGGAGGCGGCATGGGACAATTGTGCCTCCATGCAGACGCCCTCCCAGACCCTTTCCCAGCCCCTCTCCACGCACATGTCAAAGACCGCCTTCACGCTGAGTGATTTCGACTTCACTTTGCCCGAGGAACTGATCGCCCAACATCCTCCCGCGGAGCGCAGCGGTTCGCGCCTGCTCGACGGCCGGCAAGCCCCGGCCATTGACCGGCACTTCACCGATCTGGCCGCGCTGCTGAACCCCGGCGATCTGCTGGTCTTCAATGACACGCAAGTGGTCAAGGCACGGCTGTATGGACAAAAAACCAGCGGCGGACGGTTGGAGTTGCTGATTGAACGCGTCCTCTCCGGCGGCAATGCTGCATTTGAAGTCGCGGCGCACATGAAGGTCAGCAAAAAGCCACTGCCCGGTGCGCGGCTGCTGATGGACGGCGGTTTCACCGCCACCCTGCTCGGGCGCTGGCCAAATGCAGACGGGCCGCTGTACCGCTTTGCCCTCAGCGCCGACCCGTATGCGCTGATGGCGGCACACGGCCATGTGCCGCTGCCGCCCTACATCACACACAGCGACTCTGCCGAAGACGAGCAACGTTACCAGACCGTCTTTGCAAAGCACCCGGGCGCAGTCGCTGCGCCCACGGCCGCCCTGCACTTTGATGCCGACATGCTGGCGCAGCTGAGCGCACGCGGCATTCCACAAGCCAGCGTCACGCTGCACGTTGGCGCGGGCACGTTTCAGCCGGTCAAGACCGAGAACATCGCCGACCACACCATGCACTTTGAGCGCTTTGAAGTGCCGGCGGCAACCCGCCAAGCGATCGCGGACTGCCGTGCGCGCGGTGGCCGCGTGGTGGCGGTTGGCACCACCACCGTGCGGGCGTTGGAGTCGCAAGCGCTGTTTGGCGAAGCCTGCGACGACACGAATATTTTCATCACGCCGGGCTTTGAGTTCCGCGTGGTCGACCTGCTGCTGACCAACTTCCATCTGCCAAAAAGCACCTTGATGATGCTGGTCAGCGCTTTTTCGGGTTACGAGCACATCATGGCGCTGTACCAACACGCCATTGAGGCGCGTTACCGCTTTTTCAGTTACGGCGACGCCATGTTGTTGCAACGTCGCCTCGCTTCAGACACTGAGACAATCGCCACATGCTGAATTTTGAAGTCCTAAAAACCGATCCCGCAAATACCGATAACGGCGCATACCTAGGCTCGTTCGCGCGCCGCGGCACGCTGACCCTGAACCATGGCGTGGTGCAAACCCCCATCTTCATGCCGGTAGGCACTTACGGCACCGTCAAGGGCGTGATGCCGCAGTCGCTGCACGACATGGGCGCGCAGATCATTCTGGGCAACACCTTCCATTTGTGGATGCGGCCCGGCCTCGACGTGATGCAGCAATTCGGCGGCCTGCACCGCTTTGAAAGTTGGAACAAACCGATCCTCACCGACAGCGGTGGCTTTCAGGTCTGGTCGCTCGGGGAGATGCGGAAAATCTCGGAAGAGGGCGTCAAGTTCGCCTCACCCGTCAACGGCGACAAGCTGTTTTTGACGCCCGAGATCTCGATGCAAATTCAGACCCTGCTCAACAGCGACATCGTCATGCAGTTCGACGAATGCACGCCTTACGACACCAAGGGCCACATCACCACCGAACACGAAGCACGCTTGTCGATGGAGCTTAGCCGTCGCTGGGCCAGTCGCTGCGTCAGTGAATTCGACCGGCTTGAAAATCCGAATGCGCTGTTTGGCATCGTGCAGGGCGGCATGTTTGAAAACCTGCGGCAAGAATCGCTGGACGCTTTGGTTGAACTCGACCTGCCGGGCTACGCTGTGGGCGGCGTCAGTGTGGGTGAGCCCAAGGAAGAAATGCAGCGCATCATGGCGCACACGCCGCACCGTTTGCCCGATAACAAACCGCGCTACCTGATGGGCGTCGGCACGCCTGAAGACTTGGTGGAAGGCGTCGCCTCTGGCGTTGACATGTTTGACTGCGTGATGCCGACGCGCAATGCCCGCAACGGCCACATGTTCACACGCTTTGGCGACTTGAAAATTCGCAATGCACGCTACAAAGCAGATGAGCAACCCATAGACGCCACCTGCAGTTGTTACACCTGCCTGAACTTTTCACGCGCTTATTTGCACCACTTGGATCGATGCGGTGAGATGCTCGGCCCGATGCTGAACAGCATCCACAACCTGCACTACTACCTGAACCTGATGGCAGAAGTCCGCAACGCACTCGATGTTGGCAGCTTCGGTGCGTTCGTACTGCAGTTCAAGGTCGACCGCGCGCGGGGGATTTAATCGCGCTGCGAGCCAACAATACCTCGTCACTGCGAGCGAAGCGCGGCAGTCCATCACCGCGCACCTCCAAGATGGATGGCCGCGCTTCGCTCGCCATGACGGGTGCGTCTCACACAGCCGGCAACAGCTCCGCAGCCGCCGCGATCTCGCGGGTCAGCTCTTTTCTGTAGCGATTCAGGTCCTGCACGCTTTTGAATTTTTGCTCCATGAGCAAGCTCATGTTGTGCAGGATGCGGTCAACCACTTTGGTTTCCCACTCGGTGTCGAACTTGATTTGCGTGTCCAGCCAATGCTCCAACCACGCCGGATCGGGCAGGCGCGACTGCACGGTGTCGCGCGGAAACAGCGCCTTGTTGACGTGCAAATTGGTCGGGTGCAGGGCTTGCGCGGTGCGGCGGGCGCTGGCCATCAGCACGCCGACCTTGCTGAAGGCGGCCTTCGCCTCAATGCCTGACTTGTTGATGGCGCGCTTCATGTAACGCAAATAAGCGCCGCCGTGACGCGCTTCGTCTTGACTGAGTTGGGTGTAGATCTGCTTGATGACCGGCTCGGTGTGCCATTCACTGGCGCAGCGGTACCAATGGTTCAGGCGAATCTCGCCGCAAAAATGCAGCATCAGTGTTTCAAGCGGCGGCGCCGGCTCAAACTCAAAGCGTACTTCATGCAACTCTTCTTCGGTCGGTACCAGCTCAGGCCGATAGCGACGCAAATATTCCATCAGCACCAAAGAGTGCTTTTGCTCTTCAAAAAACCAGATCGACATGAAGGCAGAAAAGTCGCTGTCGTCCTTGTTGTCACGCAAGAACATTTCAGTCGCCGGCAAGGCCGCCCACTCAGTGATGGCGTTCATTTTGATGGTTTGCGCCTGCTCGTCGGAGAGCTTGGACGCATCAAAGCTGGCCCAAGGAATGTCCTTGTCCATGTCCCAACGGACGGCTTCTAGTTGCTTGAACAATTCTGGATAAAGCATAAGTATTCCTCACGCGGCGGGACCGCCGTAACTGCGGATTTTAGGCTGTGATGCTGACTCTTGAGATCTGGCAGGGTCAAATCCATCCAAGGCGGAGGCCATCAGGGCCTGTTGGTTATATAGTGAACGGCTGTTTATAAATGTGTCAACGCGTGCAAACGCAAACGATGGTGCGACCATGCAAACCTTCTGCAAATCTTCTGATGCTTTCGGCCTGACGGGCTTCAAAAACGCCCTTCTCTCTTTTTTCTTTGTCATGTTTGGGTTTTGCCTGGTCGGCAAGGCGCAAGCGCAAACGCCAGCCGTCCCAGTTGCCGCACAGGCATGCCCGACCCTGTTGCAACAAAGCTTTTTACGCTTGCAGGACGAAAAACCACAGGCGCTGTGTCAATACAGCGGCAAGGTCTTGCTGGTCGTCAACACCGCCAGCTTCTGCGGTTTTACCAGCCAATACGAAGGACTCGAAGCACTCCATGCCAAATACAAAGACCGCGGGCTGGTCGTGCTGGGGTTTCCGTCCAACGATTTTTCGCAGGAAACGGGCAGCAACAAGGAAATCGCCGATTTTTGCGAGAACACCTTCAATGTGAAATTTCCCATGTTCGTCAAGTCCTCGGTCACGGGCCGCACAGCCAATCCGCTCTTCAAACAGCTGGCCAGCACCACCGGCACGACCCCACGCTGGAACTTCTACAAGTACTTGATAGGACGCGATGGACTCAAAATCAACGCCTACAACTCATCGGTTGAACCGAAGGATCCGCGCTTCGTCAAAGCCTTGGAAGCCATGCTGTCAGCAAAATAAATACCAGTCAGTCATAATAAGACCAGAAAGTAAATCAATCGATTTCAAACCCCCAACGCCGAACCCAGAGGTGCCCGATGAGCTTTGCCACGTTAACGACACCTCTCGCAACAGCCATTCGGCCACGGGTGGCCATCATCGGCTCTGGGATTTCTGGTTTGGCAGCGGCGCATCGGCTGGCGGATGCGGCTGACATCACCTTGTTTGAAGCCGGCGATTACTTCGGCGGCCACACCCACACCGTCGACGTCACGCTGCCCAGCAAAAACGACCCGAACAGCCTCGTCACCCATGGCGTGGACACCGGCTTTCTGGTCTTCAATGAGCGCACGTATCCACAGCTGATCCAGCTCTTTGCCGAATTAGGCGTGGTCACGGCTAAATCCGAGATGTCGTTTTCGGTCAAGGTGCCGGCCTCGGACGCCGCCCACCAGAAACGCCAACACGGCGCGCTGGAATGGAGCGGCTCCAGCCTGAACAGCGTCTTTGCGCAACGCGGCAATTTGCTGAATTGGCGCTTTTTGCGCATGCTGCGTGACATCCTGCGCTTCAACCAACGCTGTACCGCATTGGCCGAGTCCGGCGCAGAAGCCGCTCTGCAGCAGCCGCTGGCTGATTTCCTCCAGCAAGAAAAGTTTTCAGACGAATTCCGCGACTGGTATTTCCTGCCCATGATGGGTTGCATCTGGTCTTGCCCCACCGACCAGATGCTGCAGTTTCCGGTGGCCACCATGATCCGCTTTTGCCACAACCACGGCCTGCTGCAAGTGGCCGACCGGCCGCAGTGGTGGACGGTGGCGGGCGGTGCGCGCCACTACGTTGACAAGATCGTTGCAGGCATCACAGACAAGCGTTTGTCAACGCGCGTGCACGCCATCAAGCGCGATGCAGACAGTGTGCGTATCTTCAGCGGTGGTCTGGGTTCGCACCAGGTTGAAACTTTTGACAAGGTGATTCTCGCCACGCATTCAGACCAAGCGCTGGCACTGCTGGCGGAGCCAACCGCCGCCGAACAAGCCGTGCTCGGTGCTATCCGTTATCAGCCCAACCGCGCCGTGCTGCACACCGACACGACGGTCTTGCCCGCGCGTCCGTTGGCTTGGGCCGCCTGGAACTACGAGCGTGCGCCCGAATCCCAGCGCGAGTCGGCGCAAGTCTGCTTGCATTACCTGCTCAACCTGCTGCAGCCGCTGCCATTTGCGCAACCCGTGATCGTTTCGCTGAATCCGGTCGCCGGCATTGACGAAGACGCCATCCTTGGCAGCTTCGACTATTCGCACCCAGTGTTTGACCTCGCAGCCATCCGTGCACAAAAAGATCTGCCGGCGCTGCAAGGCCAACAGCACACCTATTTTTGTGGCGCTTGGACCGGCTACGGTTTTCATGAAGACGGGCTCAAGTCGGGCCTGCTCGCAGCCCAGGAAATGCTGCAAGACATGGCCCTCGAAAGAGCGCGTGTGACCGAGCGGGCTGAAGCTCCGCGGGAAGAAGAATGGCTGACCGCATGAGCACCGCTGCAGCCAGCGCCCAAGCCCTGATCGGCTTTGGTCAGGTGCGCCACACGCGGCTCAAACCAGTCCTGCACGCCTTCAATTACCCGACTTATTTTTTAATGTTGCCGCTGCGAGCCATGCAGCGCGATGGCCCTGGTGCGCTGGCGCGCAATCGCCGCTCGGCGCTGAGTTTTCATGACCGCGACCACGGCGACGGCAGCCCGGACTGTCTGCGCTGGTTAGATGCTCTGCTGCAGTCTGAGGGCATCGCCGATGCGCAAGGCGAAGTCTGGCTGCACACCTACCCGCGCGTCTTTGGCTTCACCTTCAAACCGGTGAGCTTTTGGTATTGCCACACCACGCAGGGTGCCCTGCGCGCCATCGTGGTGGAGGTCAACAACACTTTTGGCGAACGCCACTGCTACCTGCTGGACGCGCCGCGTTACGGCGAAGAATTGCGTGCCGACAAAGTTTTCCACGTCTCGCCTTTTTGCAAGATTGAAGGCGGCTATCGCTTTCGCTTCATGCGCACTGTGCATGACGGCAATGAGCACACGCTGGCCCGCATCGACCATGACGACGCCACCGGCCCGCTGCTGCAAACCAGCGTGGCTGGCAAGCTAGAACCCTTGTGCCCAGCCAGCTTGCGCAAAGCCTTGTGGCGCTACCCAGCCATGACCTTCGGGGTGGTTGGGCGGATTCACTGGCAGGCCCTGAAACTTTTTATCAAACGCGTCCCTTTTGTCTCCAAACCCAAACCCCCAGAACTTTTCGTGACACGATGAATTCACCTCAATCTTCTGCCTCAACGGTTGCCCGCATCAACAACGCCTTGCTGCCATTGCCAGCGGGTGCGCCAGCGGCAGCACGCTCAGCCTTCAAGCTGCTGTCGCGCCTGAAGCACGGCACGCTCACCCTGCAATTGCCTGACGGCAGCACGCAGCGCTTTGGTTCGGGCGCTTCGCCCATGGCCAGCTTGCGGCTGAACAACTGGAACGTTTGCAGCGTCGCGCTGCGCTCCGGCGACATCGGTTTTGCCGAAAGCTACATCGCCGGCGACTGGACCACACCGCACCTGACTGAGCTGCTGCAGGTGCTGGTCATCAACCGCAAAGAAGTCGAAGACATCATCTACGGCACGTGGTTGGGTCGGCTGGTCTATCGCTGCAAGCATTTGCTGAACCGCAACACCAAGGCGAATAGTCAGAAGAACATTCACGCGCATTACGACCTTGGCAACGCTTTTTATGAGCTCTGGCTTGACGGCACGATGAACTATTCGTCGGCTATTTTTGACACGCCTGAGACGTCGATGTCCGAAGCCCAGAGCGCCAAAGTGCGCCGCGCGCTGAACATGGTGAAACTGCAAGCCGGTGACCGCGTGCTGGAGATCGGTTGCGGCTGGGGCGCCTTAGCAGAAATGGCGACCACCGAATTCAAAGCCTCCATCGTCGGCGTGACTCTCAGCACCGAGCAATTGCAATGGGCACAGGAACGCATGGCGCGTGCCGGCATCGCCGCGCATGACGACGTTGCCGAGAAGACTGCTGACCGAGTCACCCACGACCTGCGCCTGCAGGACTACCGCGACATTGGCGTCAACCACGAAGCCGACCGCAGCTTCGACGCGATTTGCTCGATCGAGATGATCGAAGCCGTCGGCCGCGAATACTGGCCGACGTACTTCGCCACAGTCGCTCGCCTGCTGAAACCCGGTGGCCACGCCTGCATTCAGAGCATCGTCATTGCCGACGAACTCTACGAGCGCTACATCGGCTCGACCGATTTCATTCAGCAATATATTTTTCCGGGCGGTTGCCTGCCCTCGCCGTCCATCTTCAAAGCCCAAGCCGAAGCGGCCGGTTTAGAAGTCGTCGATGAGTTTTCATTTGGTCTGGATTACGCACGCACGCTCAAGCTCTGGCGCGACGCGTTTCTGGCGCAAGAGTCACGGGTGCTTCAACTCGGGTTTGACAAAAGGTTCATGCGCATATGGGAGTTCTATCTGGCTTACTGCGAAGCGGCCTTTCAAGAGGCCAACACCGACGTGGTGCAGTACACGCTGCGAAAACGCTGAAGCACTGGCTGACTCGTGGGTTGATGGCCAGCGTCATCGCAGCCAGCAGCGTTGCCGCGCATGCGCAAACTCCGTCATGGCGAGCGGAGCGCGGCCATCCATCGCCCGAATGCGCAGACATGAACTGCCGCGCTGCGCTCGCAGTGACAAGATTGCCGGATTTTCATGTGACGGCGGTTCAAGCCCTGCTACCGCAAGCCCGACTGCTAGGGCAATCGCGTCTCACCGTCTGGGGTTTCAAGATTTATGACGCGCAGCTGTGGGCTGCACCGGGCTTCAACGCAGACCGCTACGCCAGCCAGCCGCTGGCCTTAGAGCTGGCTTACCTGCGCGCCTTTGACGCCGTCGACATCGCAGAACGCTCGATCAAAGAGATGCGCCGCAGCGCCACTGTCTCGGATGCACAAGCACGGCAATGGAGCCTCGACATGCAGCGTGTTTTTCCCGATGTGAAAGTCGGTGACCGCATCATGGGCGTGCACCGCCCCGGCGTTGGCGCCAGCTTCTGGGTCAACGGCAAAGCCGGCGGTGACATCCTTGACGCGGAATTCTCCAAGCTGTTTTTTGGCATCTGGCTGTCGCCCAAAACATCTGAACCCGCCATGCGCACCGCACTCGTCGGAGGAGCCGGCTCTTGAACTCCGCCTTCGGTTCGCGCAACGGTTTGGCCTACGGGCTGATGGGTTTTCCGCTGGCCTTTGCGGCGCTGCCGCTGTATGTGATTTTGCCAAACCACTACGCACGTGAATTCGGTGTGCCCTTGGCCACACTCGGCGCGGTGCTGTTGGGTGCGCGGCTTTTTGATGCTTTCATTGACCCGGCCTTGGGCCGACTGACAGACCGACTCTTTGCCCGCTCTACCGCCGCCGTCTTGGCCTTGGGCGCAGCGGCGGCGCTGGTGTTGGCGATTGGCTTTGCGCTGCTCTTTTTCCCGTTGGTGAGCGAGCCCGGTGCACTGGTGATCTGGGCCACCGCCATGTTGATGCTGACCTACGCCGGCTACAGCGCCTTGAGCGTGGCGCATCAGTCTTGGGCCGCCATGTTGGGCGGCAACGAAGCGCAGCGCAGCCGCATTGTCGCGTGGCGCGAAGGCTTGGGATTGCTAGGCGTCGTGACGGCATCCGTGCTGCCGGTGTTGCTGGGTTTGCCCGTCACCACTGCCGTCTTTTTTGCTGCCTTGGTGTTGGGATGCTGGGGCTGGCAGCGCTCTGTGCGTCCGGTGACGCTTAAACCGCACGCCGCGTCGACAACACCCTCAGTGCCAACTTCCGTCTGGCAACCCTTTCGCCAAGCCGGCTTTCGGCGGCTACTGGCGGTGTTCATGCTGAATGGCATCGCCAGCGCCATACCGGCCACACTGGTCTTGTTTTTCATTCAAGACAAGCTCGCTGCGCCGGCGAGCTTAGAGCCGCTGTTTCTCGGCAGTTATTTCTTGTGTGCTGCGCTGTCGATTCCGCTGTGGCTGGCCGTCGTCAAACGCATCGGCTTAGCCCGCAGCTGGCTGGTCGGTATGGTGCTCGCCATGAGCGTCTTTGTCTGGGCCAGTCAAGTCGGCGATGGGCAGATGCTGGCCTTCGCACTGATCTGTGCGCTCTCGGGTGTCGCCCTGGGCGCTGACTTGGCGCTGCCCAGCGCCTTGCTGGCGGGCCTGATCCAGAGCAGCCGCGCGCCAGCATCCTCTGGCCAACCCACTGACGCGGCGGACCCCGGAACAGGTGCTTACTTTGGCTGGTGGAGCTTCGCCACCAAGCTCAATTTAGCCTTGGCTGCTGGGCTGGCTTTGCCCCTGCTAGACCTCTTTGGTTATGCCCCCGGCGTGCGTGATGCCGCGGCCCTGAACGCGCTGGTGGTGGCGTACTGCGTGCTGCCTTGTGTGCTTAAAGCGCTGGCCGCGGGCGCCTTGTACCTGTTGGTGATCCGACCTCATTCTGTTGAAAGTAGTTTATGAAAAAACGTTTGCTCCTCACCGCCTTGGTGGTCGCCGCAGGCATCGGTTTGGCCGGTTGTGCCGGCCCGCAACTGAAAGATTACGCCCAAGAAAAACCGGTGCTTGACTTGCGCCAGTATTTCAATGGCACGCTTGACGCCTACGGCATCTTCACCGACCGCTCCGGCAAAGTCGTGAAGCGCTTCACCGTTGTCATGACCTGCTCTTGGCAAGGCCCGCCCGGCCAGGAAGTCGGCGTGCTCGACGAAGCCTTCACCTACTCGGACGGCACCACAGACCGCCGGGTCTGGACGCTCAAACGTCAACCAGATGGTCGCTACACCGGCACCGCCGGGGATGTGTTGGGCGAGGCCAACGGCCAAGAAAGTGGCAATGCCTTTCGTTGGGGCTACACGCTCAATCTGCCCGTCGACGGCCGCACGATCGAGGTTCAATTTGACGACTGGATGTACCTGATGACGGACAAAGTGATGCTCAACAAAGCCGCCATGAGCAAGTTCGGCGTTCATCTGGGCGACGTCACGCTGTCCTTCACTAAGCGCTGAATCCAGCACGACGCACAAAGCAAGCGCCATGAGTTTTAATTCCCCTTTCACCGACTGGCATGGCAAATCCGTCTGGCTCGTCGGCGCCTCCAGCGGCATCGGCGAAGCCACGGCGGCAGCCTTGCATGCCGCCGGCGCACGCGTCTTTGTGTCCGCCCGCAATGCCGCCGCGCTCGACAGCTTCGTTGAGGCCCACCCCGGCGCTGTGGCGGTTCCGCTGGACGCCTCCGACCCAGTCGCCGTCAAAGCAGCCGCACACACTGTGCAGCACGCTGGCCCGGTCGATCTGTTGATGTACTGCGCTGGCTACTACAAGCCCGTGCGGGCGGACGACTTTGACCTGAGCGAAATGCTCAAACACCAGCAAGTCAATTACCTCGGCGTGCTGTATGTGCTGGATGCCATGCTGCCGCATTTTTTGCAGCGCCAAGCCGGCCACATCAGCATTGTCAGCAGCGTCGCCGGTTACCGCGGTTTGCCGAAAAGCCTGGCCTACGGCCCGACAAAAGCGGCGCTGATCAACTTGGCCGAAGCGCTGTACATTGACCTGAAGACCAGCGGTATTGGTGTGAGTGTCATCAACCCAGGTTTTGTCCAAACGCCGGCAACCGCCAACAATGACTTCCCGATGCCCGGCTTGATGACGACAGCCGAAGCGGCGACGGCCATCCTCGCCGGCTGGCGCCAAGGTGCCTTTGAAATTGATTTTCCCAAACGCTTCACGCTGTGGATGAAAACGCTGCGCATCTTGCCCTATGCGGCCTATTTCGCCATCACCAGCCGCCTCGTCAAAAGCGAAGCCGGAGCCGCCAAAAACACCAGCCTGAACCCATGACACCTAGCGCCGCCGACACTTCGCTTCAACCATCCGCCGAGCGCTTGGCCGTGGCCCGCATTGTGGATTTTTTTGAGGCCTTGCAGCCTGACGACGTGGCACGCATGGGTGAGTTCTACACCAGAGAAGCTTGGTTCAAAGATCCGTTCAACGAGGTGCACGGACTGACTGAAGTGCAGCGCATTTTCAGCCACATGTATGTGGCGCTGGATCAGCCGCACTTTGTGGTCACCGGCCAATTGGTCGACGGTGCACAGTGCTTTTTGACCTGGAATTTCGTCTTTCGCTTTAAGCGCTTCAGCCCGGACGTCTGGCAAACCGTGCGCGGTGGCTCCCACCTGCAACTCAACGCCGACGGCTTGATCGCCTCACACCGCGACTACTGGGATGCGGCCGAAGAGCTCTATGAAAAACTGCCGGTTGTCGGCAGTTTGATGCGCTGGCTGAAGCGCCGGGCGAATCAATAAACCGATCAGCCCGGCTTGGTTTCAATGAAGCTGCTGCGCTGCACCAGCTTTTCTTGCAGGCGAGCCAAGTTGGGATGACGCGCACGCCAATCAATGTGATTGAAGCGTAAGTCCAGATAACCCAGCGCGCAGCCCGCCGCCACATCAGACAAACTGAAATGCACACCGCTGCAAAAAAGCTTGTCGCCCAGGCCGGAGCTCATGGCTTGCAGCACGGCATCGATTTTGCCCATTTGACGGTCGATCCAAGCTTGGCTGCGTTGACCTTCCGTGCGGCCGTCCCAGCTGGCCTCTAGACGCGCCAGAATGGCGGCGTCCAGCAAGCCGTCGGCCAGCGCTTCCCAAGTTTTGACTTCAGCCCGCTCGCGGCCTTGCATCGGAATCAGCTTGCCGACTGGCGACAGGGTGTCCAAGTACTCAACGATCACGCGCGAATCAAAAACGGCTTCGCCGCCTTCCATCACCAAACACGGCACCTTGCCCAGCGGATTCGACTCCGGCATGGTCGTGTCTGCGGCCCAAACGTTTTCCAAGATGAACTGATAGTCCAGTTTTTTCTCAGCCATGACGATGCGCACTTTGCGCACATAGGGGCTGGCCATTGATCCGATGAGTTTCATGTTTTTGTGCAATCTGTCGTGAGTCTTTGTGATGCATTCTATCGACTAAGCCAGTCCCTCTGAGCAGCCCCAGACAAAGGCACGCAAGTCCTTTGCATCAGCGCCACGCCTGATGTCTACAATTGCGCCATGAGTTTTTCCACCATCAATGCCCTCTCGCCGCTGGACGGCCGTTACGCCTCCAAACTAGAACAGCTTCGCCCGCTCATGTCGGAGCAAGGCTATATGCACCGCCGCGTGCAAGTCGAGGTGGCGTGGTTCGTCGCGCTGTCGGACGCCGGCTTCGCTGAATTCAAGCCGCTGAGCCTGGGCGCACGCTCTTACCTAACCGCCCTTGTGACCAACTTCTCAGAAGCTGACGCGCTGGCCATCAAGGACATCGAGAAAGTCACCAACCACGACGTCAAGGCCGTGGAGTACTGGATCAAGTCGAAATTCGATGCGCGGCCTGAGCTGCTGGCGGTCGCCGAATTTGTGCACTTCGCCTGCACCAGCGAGGACATCAACAACACCAGCCACGCGCTGCAGCTGAAAAGCAGCCGCGAACTGGTTTTGCTGCCCGCGCTCGACAAACTGATTGCCCAAATGCGCGAGATGGCGCACCGCTACGCTGACCAATCGATGCTCAGCCGCACGCATGGCCAGACCGCCAGCCCGACCACCGTCGGCAAAGAAATCGCCAACGTCGTGGTACGCCTGATGCAAGCCCGCGACAAAATCGCCGCCGTCAAAATCATGGCCAAGATGAATGGCGCGGTTGGCAACTACAACGCGCATTTGGCCGCTTGGCCAGACTTTGACTGGGAAGCTTTCAGCCGCAAAGTGGTTGAGACGCCTGAGCCCGTGACCGGTACGGCGGGCGCCAACCAAGAGGCTTGGGGCTTGGGGCTGACCTTTCAGCCCTACAGCATCCAGATCGAGCCGCATGACTACATGGCCGAATTGTTTGACGCGGTCGCCCGCAGCAACACCATCCTGATCGACTTCTCGCGTGACGTCTGGGGCTACGTCAGCGTCGGCTACTTCAAGCAGCGCCTCAAAGCCGGCGAGATCGGTTCCTCGACCATGCCGCACAAAGTCAACCCGATTGACTTTGAAAACGCCGAAGGCAACTTGGGCTTGGCCAACGCCGTGCTGCGCCACCTCAGCGAAAAGCTGCCGATCAGCCGCTGGCAACGTGACCTGACCGACTCCACCGTGCTGCGCAACATGGGTGTGGCTTTTGGTTACGCCGTACTGGCCTACACCTCCTTGAACGCCGGCTTGAACAAGTTAGAACTCAACAGCGAAGCCTTGGACGACGACCTGAATGCCTCGTGGGAAGTGCTGGCCGAACCGATCCAGACCGTCATGCGCCGTTACGGCGTGCAAGGCGCTTACGAAAAACTCAAGGAAGTCACGCGTGGCAAAACCGTCACGGCGGCGGCCCTGCATGAGTTGATCCAGTCCTTGGAGATTCCAGCGCCTGAAAAGCAGCGTTTGCTGGCCATGACACCAGCCAGCTATGTCGGCATGGCGGCCGAACTGGCACGCCGGGTTTAAAACGCTTTTAACAATCGTTATCGGCGGCCTGATCGGCCGCCTTTTTTTATTTTTCTAGCGCGCGGTCAGCATAACGGCCAAAGCGCCAAGAGCTGCTTTCCAGCGTGATGCGCCGCCAGGTGTCGCGCTTTTCGCCCGGCGTCATGGCGGGCCAGTGCTGTACTTCTTCGAAAGTACGGCCGCAGCCCTTGCACATCTCGTCGCCTTGGCTGGTCGAGCAGATGGCGATGCAGGGCGTGTCTGCCGTCGTCTCGTACCAAGTCAGCCAAGCGGCCAGCGCCTTCGACGGAAAACTGGCTTCGTCGGCCTCTTCCTCATGGTAAAAAACCAGCAAGGCATAGACCTCAGCAAGCGCGCGCAACTCGGGTGCCAGCGTCACGCCATCGGGAGAAGGCGAGCGCTCACGCCAATAGTTAATAGCAGCTTCAATGTCTGTGATGTGGATGCCGGGCATGGGTGCAGAAGTCAAAAAAATGAAGGCCCAAGGGCAGGAAATCAATTATCGACGAGATGCCAAAAGGCCGCGATATTCACCCTGAATGCCAATTTCAAATTGCACGGAATCTATTTTTAGTGTTAAATAGCACACCGAAGGGGAGTAACTCCCTCGTTTTACTGTGTTGTCCCATGCACCCTCCAAGGTGTCCAACTGCACAGTAAAGCTTAACAATAAGTCGTCAATACGAAGTTCACACTTCCGGCTTGTTGGGCCTTGCAGTCATTGCAAAGTCGAGCCAGACCTTCGATTGGAACCTGTGCAGGTTTGATCGAAGCGTCATCACAAACGGCCCCTTACAGCTCCGTTTGCACCATGCGTTTCATCCCCCCACTCAGGTTTCATTGGAGGCCATCTTGCCGATGGTCATGTGCTATTTTTTTGGAGTTTGAACGTGGAATTATTTTCGACACCTTGGTGGACGGCCTTGATGGCCATCATCCTGATTGACTTGGTCCTGGCTGGCGACAACGCTATCGTCATTGCGCTGGCGGCCCGCAATTTGCCGGCGCACTTGCAGAAAAAAGCCATCATGTGGGGCGCTTTTGGCGCCATTGCGGTTCGTTCGGTCATGACCCTCGGCGTCGTTTGGCTGCTGCAAATCCCCGGACTCATGCTGGTGGGCGGCCTCGGCCTGATCTGGATCGCCTACAAATTGCTGTCTGAAGACGGCAGCAAAGAACATGACGGTCCTGCGGCGACCACCTTCTGGGGCGCCATGAAAACCATTGTGGTGGCCGATGCCCTGATGGGCGTTGACAACGTGCTCGGCGTGGCCGGGGCTGCCAAAGGCGCTTTTGATCTCGTCATCATCGGTTTGCTGATCAGCGTGCCCATCGTCGTTTACGGCAGCACCATGGTGCTCAAACTGGTGGAGCGCTTCCCGGTCATCATCAAAATCGGCGCTGCCGTGCTGGCCTTCACCGCAGCCAACATGATCGTTGGCGAACAACTGCTGGCCCCGATCTACGGCACCGCCAAAGACTTCGCCTCTGCTGACATGGTTCATTTGGCAGCGAAATGGACGACCTATGCCATCGCTATCGCGGGTGTTTTGGGCTTTGGCTGGTGGGCTGGTCGTCGCAACCGTTCGAGCCAGGACGCCAACATCGCCGCGCAGTGAGGCCTTAACGCAGGGGTATTTCTGTTTTTCAACCACGACAACGCAAGGAGACATTCATGGACAACATCATTGTTTACGTTGACGACGCCGCGTACGGCCAGCAGCTTCTGCAACCCATGCTGCAAGGCATGGGTTCAGGGGTGACAACCCGCTGGCTGGTGGTCGCTTGCCCACCGCGCATGACCCACCGTGTGAGCAAATGGTTGGCCCGCAGCTCGCGTGACAGTTGGCGTACCAAGTGGGCCGAGAAAGTCTTTGCTCAGCTCTTCCCCTTGTTGGTGAAAAACGGCGATGAAGCTCACACCTACATGGCCAAAGCCGATCTCAAAGACCAGACGGAATCCCTCATCAAGCAGCATGGCCAAGCGCGCATATTGGATGCGCGCCGGCCTAAATTTGGTGAAGATCTGCAACCCGTCACGCCAATGCAAGCACAAGAGCGCCAAGGCGCAATAGGCTATTTCGCCGCGGTTGCCAGTGCCGGCTTGCTGGTCGCTACCGACTGATGAGTCAACCAGCGCCGCTTGGCGCTGGTATTCTTTGGCCATGAAACTCATTTTCAATTGGCTTTTGAGCGCCACCGCCTTGTTGGCTGTGGCTTATCTTTATTCAGGCGTGGTGGTGACCAGCTTCACCGCGGCGTTGCTGGCGGCAGCCGTGTTGGGCGCGCTCAACATGGTGGTTCGGCCGATTCTGATTTTGCTGACGCTGCCGGTCACGGTGATCACACTCGGTCTGTTCTTGTTTGTCATCAACGCCTTGATGTTCTGGGCCGCGGCCAGCTTGCTGAGCGGCCTCGACGTGCGCGGTTTCGGCGCTGCGTTGGTCGGTTCGCTGCTGTATTCAGGGCTGCAGCTTGCGATCGAGTTTGTCCTCAAGCGCCTGTTCCCGGATTAACGCGGCCACTTGGCGCGTCCGGGTGTCGATGATCGACCCCTCGATGTGCGTGTTGGGTCCACTCCCATCGCGACCACTGCGCATCAATTCTTGCGCCGCCTTCAGGCGGTCCAGCGCCGCCGGGTAATCGAGCTGCGCCACCCGACTCTCGGCTTCGGCCCGAACCGAGCGCGTGAGCTGGTTTTGCCGCCCCCAAGCCTCGGAGAGCAATTGCCAAGCCAGTGCATCTTTCGGATGCGAGACGACCCAAATCTGTAATTTGTCGGAGACTTCTGCCGCACGCCCCGCCGCCAACAAGACGCGCGCCTGCACCACTGTTTGCGCCCGACTGCTCGCCATAGAAAAACGCGACTCTGCAGCGGCTTCAGCTATTTTTCCAGCCGCAAAGTCAAGCTCGATCAGCAGCAAGTCTGCCGCGCTGGCCGCGCCCGGCACCGCTGACGCCAAGGTTTTCAGCCGCGTGGCCAAAGCGTGCGCGACCGCGTACTCTCGCAAGCGATTCGCCGCAAAAGCACCCCCATACAGCTGGGTGGCGAGCACCTGAGTCAACGCACCCACAGGCGCTGCGGCAGACAGCGCACGTTGCGCCTCGGTCACCATCAGCCGGAGTGCGTCCACCCCGGGATCGCCGAGCACACGCGCACGCGCCGACATCATGCCGTGCAGTTGCGCATGTCCCGGTGCAGCGCTGAAGGGGTGCGGCGGAGCCGTCTGGATGCGTGCCCGCGCCTCCGCAATACGCTGCGTCGTCAACGGGTGCGAGCGCAGATAAGGAAACGAGCCGTTGTCATTCAAGCGAGATGCCTGCTGCAGCTTTTCAAACATGCTGCCCACACCACCGGCGTCAAAACCCGCGTCAACCATGACGCCAAAGCCCACCCGATCGGCCTCTCGCTCCATGTCGCGCGAAAAATTCAGCTGCCCCTGAGCCGCTAAAGCCTGGCCTCCGACAATCGCAACGTTGGCCGCCTCGGGGCTTTTACTCGCCGCCAACGCACCCAAGATCATCGCCCCAATGACCCACGGCATTTGCCGCTGTTGTTGTGTCATGAGACGCGAAATATGCCGCTGTGTCACATGGCTGAGCTCGTGGCCCATGACGGCGGCCAGCTCGTCGGCACTGCTGACCGCCGCGATCAAACCGGTGTGAATGCCGAGATAACCGCCGGGTAACGCAAAGGCATTGACCGTGCGGTCGCGCACCAGCATCAAGGTCCAAGCAAAGCGCTCTTCGAGTTCATCGCTCAACTCGCCACGCGCCCGGGCGGCGTCCATCAAGGGCTGCCAGATGCCTTGGACATAGTCACCCAACACCGGATCGTCAATGTAATCAGGGTCGCGAAAAATACTCAAGGCAATGCGATCGCCCAAGCGACGCTCGCTGGCAGCCGGGAACTCGGAGCCGTCGCCCAAGGACGGCAACTGGCTGGCCCGCACAGAAGGCAACGCCAACTGGGCCTGCGAGACACTGCCTGCGGCCAACATCAACCAGCAGGCCAAGCCGACGCGACTCAGCCAGCCCCGTGACAAAACACGGGCGCTAGGAATCGTTGTCGCGCAATTGGGGGAAGGCAAGTCGCTCATGTCCTGGTGGTTATTGGCCAAGAAGCCAGCTCGTCATGGTAGCCGCGTTCATCGCAGGGAACATGAACAACGCGTAAAGCTTCGCTCTTATGATGGTACTAATCTCGCTTCTGGAAAACAACATGACGACAAGCTCTGCACTGACCCATTTCGATGCCCAAGGCCAAGCCCACATGGTCGACGTCGCCGCCAAAGCCAGCACCCACCGGATAGCGGTGGCGCAAGGCCGCATCATCATGCATCCGGCCACCTTGGCCATCATTTTGCAAGGCACGGCCAAAAAGGGCGATGTGCTCGGCATCGCCCGCATCGCCGGCATCATGGCGGCCAAAAAAACCAGCGACCTGATTCCGCTCTGCCATCCACTGGCCCTGACGCGCGTCGCGGTCGAGTTCAATGCGGACGAAGAAAGTCACAGCATTCTCTGCAGCGCCGCCGTTGAAACCGTCGGCCAAACCGGTGTCGAAATGGAAGCCCTGACCGCCGTCCAACTCGCCTTGCTGACCATTTACGACATGTGCAAAGCCGTGGACCGGGGCATGACCATCACCGATGTGAAGCTGCTGGAGAAGCATGGCGGCAAGTCGGGGACGTTCATTGCTGAGAAGTGAGTGCTGACAATGGAATCATTTTCGAACGCGGAACTATCGCGACCATGAAGAAAACTTAATGGATAGATCGTCGGCTGCGTCTTAAACTGGCAGGGTACTAAATTGTTAATAACCCTAGGAGACGACTATGTCTACAGAATCAAAATGCCCATTCTCGGGTGCCGCCCTCAAGCCCACGGTGGCTGGCGCAAGGACAAACGCCGACTGGTGGCCGAATCAGCTGAACGTGAACTTGTTGCAGCAGCACTCAGCGCTGTCCAACCCGATGGGCGAGACCTTCAATTACGCTGAAGAGTTCAAAACTCTGGACTTGAATGCCGTGGTCAAAGACCTGCATGCCTTGATGACCGACTCGCAGGACTGGTGGCCCGCCGACTACGGCCACTACGGCCCTTTCTTCGTGCGCATGGCTTGGCACAGTGCCGGCACTTACCGCATCGGCGATGGCCGTGGCGGCGCGGGCTTTGGCACGCAACGCTTTGCGCCCCTCAACAGCTGGCCTGACAACGTCAACCTTGACAAAGCCCGCCGCCTGCTCTGGCCGATCAAGCAAAAATACGGTCGCAAACTGTCTTGGGCTGACTTGATTGTTCTGACTGGCAATATTGCGATGGACTCGATGGGCTTAAAAACCTTCGGTTTTGCGGGTGGCCGCGAAGACGTCTGGGAACCAGGCGAAGAAATTTACTGGGGTCCTGAAGACACTTGGCTGGGCAACGAACGCTACACCGGTGACCGTGAACTCGAGCAGCCACTGGGCGCCGTGCAAATGGGCTTGATCTACGTCAACCCACAAGGTCCGGACGGCAACCCCGACCCGGTTGCGGCCGCACGCGACATCCGCGAAACCTTCGCCCGCATGGCCATGAACGACTACGAAACCGTGGCACTGTGTGCCGGCGGACACACCTTCGGCAAAACCCACGGCGCGTCTTCTGAGAGCTACAAAGGCCCAGAACCAGAAGGTGCCACTGTCGAAGAGCAAGGCCTCGGCTGGAAGAGCTCCTTCGGCAGCGGCAAGGGCGTTGACACAATCTCCAGCGGCTTAGAAGGCGCTTGGACACCCACCCCGATCACCTGGGACAACAGCTACTTCGACACCCTGTTTGGCTACGAGTGGGAACTCACCAAGAGCCCTGCCGGCGCGCACCAGTGGATTCCAAAAGACGGTGCTGGCGCCGGCACCGTGCCGGATGCACACGACCCTTCCAAGTCGCACGCACCGTTCATGGCCACGACCGATCTGTCCCTGAGAATGGACCCGGCCTACGAGAAAATTTCTCGCCACTTTCACCAAAATCCAGCGGAATTTGCGGACGCTTACGCCCGGGCTTGGTACAAGTTGACGCACCGTGACATGGGCCCGATCTCGCGTTACTTGGGTTCGATGGTGCCCGCTGAGCCGCAAATTTGGCAAGATCCAGTACCAGCCGTCGACCATGCTTTGGTCAACGCGCAAGATGTTGCGGCATTGAAAGTCACCATTTTGGCTTCTGGCCTGACGATTTCTCAATTGGTCAGCACTGCTTGGGCATCAGCCGCCACCTTCCGTGGCAGCGACAAGCGCGGTGGTGCTAACGGCGCGCGCATTCGTCTGGCGCCGCAGAAAGATTGGGAAGTGAATCAGCCGGCTGAACTGGCCAAAGTGCTGAGCAAGCTGGAAGCCATCCAGAAAGACTTCAACACCGGCGGCAAGAAAATCTCGCTGGCTGACTTGATCGTTCTGGCAGGTTCCGCGGCTGTCGAAGCCGCCGCAAAAAAGGCCGGCCAAGACGTCACGGTTGCGTTCGCGCCGGGTCGCACCGACGCGACGCAAGAGAACACCGATGTCGACTCCTTCGCCGTGCTCGAGCCCTCTGCTGACGGTTTCCGCAACTTCATCAAGAAGGGCCACTCGCGTCCAGCGGCAGAACTGCTGATTGACCGCGCCAACCTGATGACGTTGACGGCACCCGAGATGACGGTTCTGGTCGGCGGTATGCGGGCACTGAACGCCAACTTTGGTCAATCCAAAAACGGCGTCTTCACCCAGCAAGCCGACACCTTGAGCAATGACTTCTTCGTCAACCTGCTCGACATGGGCACGACTTGGCAGAAGTCGGCCACGGCTGATGGTGTGCTGGAAGGCCGCGCAGCGGGCGCAGTCAAGTGGACGGCGACGGTCGTTGACCTGGTCTTTGGCTCCAACTCGCAACTGCGTGCCTTGGCAGAAGTCTACGGCTCCAGCGACGCGAAACACAAGTTTGCCAGCGACTTCGCCGCCGCTTGGACCAAAGTGATGAACTTGGATCGCTTCGACTTGGCTTGATTCTTTGAAGTCAGAGGCCTTCACGGGCCTGAAACACACAGCCTCTGCGCAGCCCGGGTTCACTCGGCGCAACGCAGAGGCTGTGTGCGTTCAGCCGCCCTAGAATGCTCGGATGGTGTCACGCAGCAGATTAGTCCCTCTCATTGTGGCCAGCCCACTTTTTCTGCAAAACCTCGACACCTCGGTCATGGCCACGGCCTTGCCCAGCATTGCAGAGTCTTTGCAAGTGCCGCCGCTGCACCTGAACTTGGCCATCACGTCCTATTTGTTGAGCCTGGCGGTGTTCATTCCCATCAGCGGCTGGCTCGCCGACCGCTTCGGTGCCAAGCGCATTTTTTGTCTGGCGATTGCCTTCTTTGCGCTGGGTTCGGCTTTGTGCGGCGTCGCCAACTCCCTGCCTGAGCTGGTGATTTTCAGGGTTCTACAAGGCTTGGGCGGCGCCATGATGGTGCCGGTCGGACGATTGATTTTGCTGCGCGCCGTGCCCCCTGCGGAAATCGTGTCGGCCATGGTCTGGTTCACCGTGCCGCCGGTGATTGGCCGCATGGTCGGGCCACTGTTTGGCGGAGCCATTGTCTCGATGACCTCTTGGCGCTGGATTTTTCTCATCAACATCCCCTTCGGCCTGTTGGCCATCTTGCTGGCCATGACGTTTGTCAAGGACACGCACGAGTCCACGGCACCGGTGCCGTTCGACACCACCGGCTTTGTGCTGCTGGCGACCGGCCTGACGGCGCTGCTGGGCGCGCTGGAAATTGCCGGCAAGGCCCTGGCACCCGGCTGGGTGTCTTGGTTGGCGGTGGGCATGGGTTCATTGGCGCTCTGGCGCTACTATGGGCACGCTCGCCGGCAGCAGGACCCCATCATTGACCTGGACATCCTGCGCTTTCAAACCTACCGGACGAACGTCATCGGCGGCACGCCACTGCGGATTGCCATTGGTGCGTCGCCTTTTTTGTTGCCGCTGATGCTGCAAATCGGCTTTGGCCTGTCGCCGCTGACATCGGGCGCGTTGACGGTGGCCACCGCCTTGGGTGCGCTGGGCACACGCGCCGTCATGAAGCGGGCGATTCACGATTTTGGCTTTCGCCAGTTGTTGATCGGCGCGACCGTGCTGACCAGCGCGGCTTACATGAGTTACGGCCTGTTCAAACCAACGACCTCCCATCTGCTGATGTTCTGCGTGATGATGTTCGGCGGCTTGATCAATTCGCTCGCCATGGTGACGATGACGACTTTGGGATTTTCGGATGTCCCCAACGTCCGCATGAGCCACGCCACCACCCTGTCGGCCATGGCCCAACAACTCTCACTGAGTTTTGGCGTGGTTCTAGGCGCTACCTTGGTCAGTGCGGCTTCTTGGTGGCATGGCGGTGATGCGGTCCACCTTCATGCCGAAGACTTTTCACCGGCCTTTGTCGTGGTTGGGTTGATCACCCTGCTGTCGCTTTTTTCATTCTTCAAGTTGGACCCCCAAGAAGGTGCTGGGCTGCGCTGAATTCGGCGCTGCGCCCTCAAGGTGACGGGCAAGAGGCCGGGTCGCTGAAGTAGGCGTTGGGACCCGACGCCTTGAAGCGCTCTAGGTAGCAGGCGTAATGGGCGCTCCACTGGAAGGCTGTGTCGTCAGACAGCAAGGCGGGCAAGATGCTCAAGGTGCCCTCTATGACTTGGATGTGGGCGCCGCCGGTCGCCCGCAACAGTCCCTCTAGCAGCAGCATGTCTGACAGCAGATACGTGGCGTAGCTTGAAGGTGTGGCCAGCCGCGCGGCCATGTCGCCGCTGCTCAGACCGGCCATTTGCTGGATCGCGTTGCTGATGTCTTGCGCTGACAACGGGTCCAGCGGTTCTGTTTTTCCTGCCACCAACAGATGCACGGCCGGCGCCACACCGCGTGTGACGGGCCGACTGATCGCCGTCAATGTCGTCTGCGGCCCCAGCGTGGCGGCCATGTCGCTGAACTGCTCGTCCAGCAAACGTCGGGCAGTCTGAAGATCAGCCGCAGACATCGGTTGCAACTCGCACGACGCCACGGCGGATTGGCGCAAGGTCGTGCACAAGCGTTGATGCCATGACTTTTGGCCCAGCGCTTGGCCATAGGTGGTTCGCTCGCCGGCTATTTGCAAGCTGCCGCCACCGATGTCGAGCACATGGCTGGTCGTCAGTCTGCTGCCCAGCGCTTGCCGCGCGGAGGCATAGGCGTAAGCGCCTTCGACCGACTGCGGCAACACCAGCACGGCAACACGGGTTTCTGCCTGCAAGCGCGCCATCAGCGCCGCCGTGTCGCCGGCAGACTGCTGCCAAGCCAAGCGCCAAGCGGAGAACGTCCCAGCGACGCGATCACACTGCGCAGACAAGCCTGCCTCAATCGGCAACTTGTTCAGCGCTGCCACTGTGGGCACCACGGTGTCATCAAGTCCACGGCCAGCCCACAACGGCGTCAGGTAGTCGATGTCCACCTGCGCCTGCGCAGCACTGTTGGAGGCTCCCACCCGAACACCAGACGAGCCGACATCAAAGGCAATCCGGCAGCGCGTTTCAGCCTGTGCCGCCAGCCCCGCCAAGCCGAGTGCAAGCCCCAGCACCCCGCCACAAAACGCCTTTCGCCAGAGCATCAACGCGCAGTGATGTCAGAGATGCAGAAAGCCCAGCGCGCCGGCCACCAAGCCCAAACCCGTCGCGCCAAAAACGCCAAACAACATCCAACGCTTGCGGGTCAACAAGGTGATGGCGGCCAGGGCAATCGCGATTTGCAGCAAGGTCGTGGCCATCGCCCAACGCTCGTGCACGTGCATTTCCATTTCGCTGTTCTTGTTGGCCGTGTCGACTTCCGCTTCGAGCTTTTCAGCCTGCGTTTTGATCTCGGCTTTTTCAAGCTGGTAACGGTCAACCGCCTGCTTGAATTTTTGCTGCGCTTCGCCGGTCGTCAAGACCACCGAGAGCTCGGCCAAGTTTTGCTTGTTGCTTTTGGCTTGGTAGTAATTCCACTGGTTCGAGGCCGCCGTTTTGACAATCGAGGCTTCATTTTTGTACAGCAGCGCGGCATTTTGTGAATGCCCGCCAAGGTAACCAAAAATAGCGCCAACGGTTGACAAAACAGCGGTTAAAACCGCCAGCCTGGACGTGAAGTTATCGCCGCCATGTTGCGCAACGTGCTCCACTTCGTGGTCATGGGGCCCATGCACATGAAATCCGTGATCTGACATAAGCCTGTCTCCTAGTGTTGATGCTCGGACAGGTTTATACACCGGAGGCAGCGCGGCCCCAGCCGCTCAACATCAAGGGCGGATATTCTTGTCCAACCAGCCTGCCAGCCAAGCCCCAATCTTCAGGCTGTGTTTGTCCTGCATCAGCATGTGCGAGGCGCCCGGCAAACCGACATCGGCCAAGACCACCATCTCGGCTTTGCCGCCAGCTTGATTGGTCGCCGCCACGAACTCACGGCAGGCTTTCAAACGCGGTGCCCAGCGCGGCGCTTGGTCCACAAAGTCACCCCACAACACCAAGATCGGCATGCCAAGGTAGGGCTTCAAGTCGCCGCTGGCGGCAGGGCACGCGCCGGGCTCAATGGAGACAATCCCCGCAATGCCACGCGTGTCTAGGGCAGCCGTTTGAAAGGGGAAAATACCCGATTGGGAATGGCTGACCAAGACCGCGCCGTTCAACTTCTGCGCCAGCTCCGACAGCGCCGGAACCGTCGGGTTCGGGGTCGGCAGCGCGTTCAGCCAATCCGGCACCATTTGCTTCCAAAACTCAGCCTGCGCTTCCAGCGGAAACTGCATGCCCGGGAAAACCTCTGGGTACTTCGGGCCAAAGCGAAAGATGGCCCAAGCCCCTTCTTGCGCAGCACCAAAAATTTGTGGCAAGGCCTCCGGCCCGGCCTTGCCCGCCTTCACCTGAACGATGGCCGACGGGTCGGCCGCAGATCGGCCGCGCGAGACTTGGTCAATCACGTACGTCGGGAAGCCACTTCGCACAAACAACTCGTCCCAGCCCATGCGGCCGTCTGGCGTCGACTCCCACGTTTTGCCGGTCAGGCAACAGCCGTGAATGAAGACAAGCGGACGACGCTGCGCGTCAACCGGCACTTGGTATCGCACATACATCTGCTCAACCGCAATGGTTCCCGCCGGCGCATAGGCCGGCAGCAAAGACAAATTGTTGGAACTGACGTTGCGGCCACCGACAAAAAAGCTGCCTTGCTTGGCAATGCTCAGTGGGCCGTCTGCCCTATTTTGAGCGCTGGGTGCAGCACACCCGCCCAAGCCGAGCGCGGCGGCCACCAGCACCACCATGGCTGCGATATTTTTCATCTTGTCTCCTTTGTTATTCATGAACGAGTCGTCATCATCCGCCCCATCACAAGGACAAGGGCAGAGCCATCACTGTAGCCGGTTCATACACCGGCAGCGCCATCAGATGTTCATTTAAAAACGCCAGTGTGCGTTCCTTCGACAGGCGTGCCGCTTGGGCGTCGTGGGCTTGGCGCCGCACGACATTGAAACCGTAGCGAGCGTCATACAGGTAGGACTGGACGGTCGGTTGCTGCGCCATGAACTGGGCCACACCGGCCTCTGACATCCAGCGCTTGTCACGCGGGAAATGCGCCAACATCGGGCACCTTGGCTGGCGCTGGGCATCGTCGCCGAGGGTCATCCCACCGCCGTAATAACTGACGGCCGCGGTCACGCTGTCTAGCGTGCTGGCAGCGCGCCAAGCGAGCAAGCCACCCCAGCAATAGCCCACCAAGGCAACGCCACCGGTCGAGGTGTTGAGCCGCCCGTGATCAATCGCCGCTTGAACGTCAAGCATGACTTTGTCGGTCGGCAACGGCTCCACGGGTCTGACGAGATGCCAGCCGCGGGTAGAGCCGTTGAATTCGTGCCGGTAACTGAAGTCAGCACCGTAGACACCGCGGTTGTAGGTCGACGGCACAATCGCCAGATAACCGAGTGCCGCGTATTTTTCAGCGACAGCGCGCCACAGCGCAGCAACTTTGAAACGCTCCGGCTGGACCCGCTCTTTCCGACCGCTTGCATGACTCGATTCGCCGTGCAGGCGTTGGTCCATCTCCTGCAAGATCACCACGGCCGCCCGAGCCGGTTCGAGCGGGCTGGCGACATAGGCGGGGAACTCAAAGCTGTCACTCGCCGTGAGGTTGATGTAGTCACCCAAAATCTTATTCATACCGTGTCCCTGCTTTTATTCAAGCTCTCTTGATCTCGCGTCAAGAGGCACTCATCACGGCCCGTGCCGTCTTTCTCAACGCCCCCATCCAGCCCGGCTTGGACTGCACCACCGGGTCAAACCGTCCCGAGAACAAAAACTGGATCAAGGCTTCGCGCTGGGCGGGGCTTTCGGCCAAGATGTGCGCCACGGCGACCACCACACCGTCTTGCTTGCTTTGCCGCTGCAAGCGCAAACCAATGGCCACGCCGGCGATGTCCAGCGACAGGGTTTCGGGAATCGGCAGCGAACTGCGCCACACAAACTTCAGGCCGTTGGCACTCATGTCAACCACCTGCACAGCGTGCACTTGGTAAGGCGTCAGCGGTTGGCGGCTGTCTTTCGGCTCATAAGAGCTGAGCTTGAGCGTCGCGTCAATCTGAAAGCGCTCCTCCGACCGCAGGCGCGGGCGGTCTTTGACCAAGACCAACGCGACCAGGAAATGCAGCAAATTAAAAACGCCTAAAAAAATCAACCAAGGTGTCGCCAGATCTGCAGCGCCGACCTGCTGGCTGACCCAACCCGCATGAACAATCGCCACCAGCGTCAACAGCGTGAGGCCCAAAATAATCCGAAACATCAAGCGGTCTGATGACGCGCTGATCTGCGTGCCCTTGGGCGTCACTTTGAACACCGTGCTGCCCACCCGGAACAATCCCGCCAGTGCCGAACGGGCCATGCGCACTGCCATCACCATCGACACAACCGTCGAGATGACCGGGCTAAAGCGACCCCTGCTGATCCAGGTCAAGCTGAACAAGTTGACCAGCACCGTGGGCAACACCAACATGTAAACATCCGACGTTTGCGCAATCCAGATGACGTTCAAACCGGTCAGCAGGCAAACCACCGGCGCCAGCATCATCGCCAGATTAAAAAACGGGTTGATCAGCCAATAAAACGGCATGAACAAGAGCCGTTGCATCAGCGTGAGCGCCGGATTGTGCAACGGCCCATCGGGTAAAAACATGACTTCAATCGCCCCCTTGCACCAGCGGTCACGCTGGATGAAAAAGGCGTCTATCGACTCGGCCGCCAGTCCCACCGACAGCTGCCGGTTCAGGTACTGGGTCTTCCAGTTTTTGCCCAGTAGCTTGAGTGTGGTCAGCAGGTCTTCGGTGATGCTCTCGGTCGGAAAACCACCGATATCGCGTATCGCCTCGGTCCGCAACATAGCGCAAGAACCGCAGTAAAAAGCACAGCCCCAGGCGTCACGTGCTGGCTGAATTTCCCGAAAAAACAGCGCTTGCTCGTCCGCCACGCCACCACCCAAACCCAGGTTTTGCTGAACCATGTCGGGGTTGTAAAAAGTTTGCGGCGTCTGCAGCACGGCCAAGCCCGGGTCTGCAAAAAAGGGCAAGGTGGCGCGCACAAAATCGCGGTGTGCGGCAAAGTCGGCGTCCATCGTGACGATGAAGTCAGCCGTGGTCAGCGCCAACGAATGGTTCAAGTTGCCGGCCTTGGCATGCGAATGCTCCGGTCGGGTCACGTAATCGACCTGCCAGACCCGACAGCATTCCACCAGCCATGCGCGGTTGCCGTCGTCCAACACCTTGACGCGCAGGCGTGGATACTCGACCGCCTTGGCGGCCAGCACGGACTTTTCGAGCACCTCGAATGGCTCGCGGTAGGTCGGAATCCATATTTCAACGCTGGGCTCTTTGGCCTTGCTTGGCAGGCTGGCCGTTGCCAGCGCCAGTGGTGCCACGGGCGTCGTGCGCTCCAGTGTGCGGCTCAGGCTGACCCAAAAAACACCGGACTCCAGCAACGCCAAGGTCTCGATCACCAGGTACGCCCAGGCCAGCCAAGTCTCAGGCGCCAAACTTTGCGGCAGCGTGAACGTGAAGCGCCACAACAGATAAAAACTGTTGGCGCCCAGCACGCCCCAACACACCAGACAGCGGGTGCTGGCGTCCTGCGGGCTGAGGGTCGACAAACCCCAGGCGCCCAGCGCCAGTACCGCGCACAGCGCGATCAGGTTCCAGACTTCAGAAAACATCGGCTAAAAAGCTGGCCGAGCGCATCATCCACTCAGACCCGTGGGGCAATTGGGCGTGCACCTTTTGGCCCGACATGCAGTTGGATTCACGCTTGATGCGCGCCGCAAACGCCGCATCGGGCTCGACCCAGACGCGGGCGTTGTTGTCCAAGTCGCGGCCGTCTGATTTCACTGCCAGCGACTGCTTGGGGCTGCTGCCATAGACCGGGTAAATACGGCTGATCTTGCCGCCGTAAAAGTTCCATTCACCGGCCACCCGAAAGGCGATGGGCTCGCCGACGCGGTAGTCTTTCAAGTCACTCACGGGCACGCTCAAGTCAACGAAGGACTGGCTGCACAAGACGTAATGCGCGATCAAATCACCGGGCGCCAAAAAAGCCCCTTCAGTGACAAACGGCCCCATCAGCAAGCCTTGGCCAGGCGTGCGAACACCGGCCAGCGGCTGCGCTCCAGCCATGCCGGCTGGCTGCAAGCTGCTGGTCCAAAACTCCAGCTCACTGATGCGCAAGCGGACTTCGTCCAGTTTTTGCTGCGTGGCACTGACGTCAGTGCTGCCGGCACGCTCACCGACAAAACCGTTTTGCGTCAGCGCGGTCAGGTTGTTTTTAGCCCGGCTGGCGTTGGCGATGGCGATGTCGCGCGCTACCTTCGTGCTTTCGCTGCGCAGCTTGACGATGTCCAATTGCGCCGAGCTGATGAAACCCCGGTCGGTCAAGTCTTGCTGCCGCTTGAATTCACGGCTGTCGCTGGCCAAGTCCAGGTCAGCCCGGCGCAAGTCCCCTTGCCGCGCCACGAGCTCAAGTTGCAGGCGTTGTTTCTCATCATCGACAAAACTGCCGGCCCGTTTTTTCAGCATCAACTCTTGGCCACGCAAGGCCAGCAGTTGGTCAGACAGACGCGTTTTGAGGGTGACGACGGTTTGCGGGCTGTCTTCAAACAGACCGGTCGCGCTGCTGTTGATTTTCAAGACCACCGCCTCGACCGGCGAGCGCAGTTCCACCATCGGCGCGTTGACCATCGCCTGCGACGGGTAGCGGTTGAACAGCCGCGGTACCAAAATCAGTCCGAGGGCGAGAAAGAGAGCGACGATCAAGGATTTACGGAGCATGGTCAGGCAGTCTTGGTGAGTGAATGTGTGGCGTGTTGTGTGGCGAGCTTGAGCGCCGCTGACAACTGGGCGTCGTCAATCGGCTTGACCAAGTGCTGGTTAAAGCCAGCGTCAAGCGCCCGCGCTTTGTCCGTCTCTGTGCCATAACCGGTGAGCGCAATCAAGGTGGTGTCCGCGTGTTGCGGCATGTCCCGGATGCGGCGTGCCAAGGTGTAGCCGCTCATGTCGGGCAAGCCAATATCCAAAATAGCCACGTCAAACCGACTCTGCTCGGCCTGCTGCAAAGCCTCTTGTGCGCTGTGGGCCACGGCCACCCGGTGACCGTCGAACTGCAGCAACATGGCCAGCGGTTGCGCAGCATCCCGGTTGTCGTCGACCACCAAAATGTCCAGCGTTTGGGGGGCGGCGGCTTGCGGCGGCTTCACCGGCTCCACGGCGGGCGTTAAGCTGAACTTGGCCGCAGCAAACAGCGGCAAGCTCAAGCTGAATGTGCTGCCATGGCCCAAGCCAGCGCTGTGCACACTGACCTTGCCGCCATGCGCTTCGACCATGCTCTTGACCAAGGACAGGCCCAAGCCGAGCCCGCCCATGACCCCGTCTGTGCTGCGCTTGGCTTGCACAAAAAATTCAAACACATGGGCCGCCAGTTCTGGCGCAATGCCCACGCCGTTGTCTTGCACCGCGACGTGTGCTTGGTCTGTCATCGCCGACAGCCTCAAAGTCAACACACCGTGCAAGGGCGTGTAACGGGCCGCATTCACCAGCAAATTGCTGACCACCTGCACCAAGCGGGTGTTGTCGCCCAGCACCCACACCGGCGCGCTGGGCAAGTCCAAAACCAAGCGGTGCTGGCGAGCTTCGACCAACGCGCTCACCTGTTCAACGGCGGTGTGCATCACCTCGATCAAGTCAACCGGGGCTTTCTCAATCACCACTTGCCCGCGCGTGACACGCGAAACGTCGAGCAGGTCATTGATCAGGTGCGTCATGTGGGCCACCTGACGGGTGATGATGTGGGCAGTTTCTGGCACGCTGTGCGGGTCCATCGCTGCATGCGTCAACAACTGGGCAGCCGAGCTGATGCCCGCCAGCGGGTTGCGCAACTCATGACCGAGCATGGCTAAAAAAACATCTTTGCGCTGCGCGTCCCGGAAGGCCAACGCAGCCAATTCCGCCTGGGTCGCCTTGAGCTGGCCGCCCAGCCAGCTGATCGTCAGGCAGACCCCCAAAAACAGCACGATTTGCGATTGCTGGGCTTGGTCGATGCTTTGCGTCCACTGGACCCCAAGAAAGTAAGCACTCACAACCGTGCTAAGGACTGTTGCCAGCAGCGCAGGGCCCGCGCCGTGGTACATGGCCAACACCACCACCGGCAAGGCGAACAACAGCAAGACCCCACGATTGCCAAAAACAGGCGCATACAACACACGCAGCGCCAAGACAGCTGCGACGCACAAGATCGCCCAGACATAGGGCATCCAAGTGTTTTGGGCCGGCAAACCAGCAGCCCCTCGTTTCTGCTGATGGCGTCGGTCAAGCATCACGATGGACACAAGAGGCACAGAAACAACGGAGTGAAATGCTTTTGACCGATTTGACCAATTTCATTTTAATCATTCAATTAAAATATATCGTTACACTTCTTGCTATTGTATTGATTTGTCAATGGACTCATCCTCATGCCCATCAAACATCGGTCAGTTGTGTTGGTTTTGAGCCTCTTCTGGGCTGCCGCCATCACCGCGCAAGCGCAAGTGCAAACGCCACCGTCCCTGCCAGCCACGGTGAGCAACGAGCCCGGCTACTATTTTTCGCCGGTCAACCAATACAACTTAGACCTGTTGGCGACCTACTGGAACCCGATCCTCGACTACGTGTCCGACAAAAGTGGCGTACGTCTGAGCTTGCGGGTCGGTCGCACCTCGGCAGAAACAACCGCGCTCGTCGTCGCCGGAGAGTCTGACTTTGCCTTCACCAACCACCTCTTCAGCCCCGACCGGGCGAAGTTGGGCTGGAAGGTTTTTGCCAGGCGCAATGCGCCGGCCTTGCAGGGACAAATTGTGGTTCGCGCCATTTCGCCCATCAAAACCTTGGCGGACCTAGAAGGCAAGACGGTGTCTTACCCCGGCGCCGAGGCCTTGGTCGCCTACAAAGTTCCCTTTGCAGAATTGATCGAGAAAAAAATCAACACCACCACGGTCTTTGCCGGCAATATTGACGCTGCATTCAGTCAAATGCTGGCGGGCAGAGCTGACGCGACGGGCTCCAACTCGCAGCTGGTGGCGGAGTACGCCGTCCGAGAAAATCGCAAGTTCCGGGCACTGTGGAGTTCCCCGCCGTTCAACGACTTGGCGCTGATGGCATCGCCCAAGGTACCGCCGGGCAAGGCCCAGGCCGTCGCCAAAGCGTTTATTGGCATGAGCCAAGACCCTGCAGGAAAACGCGTGCTGGAGGCTGCCGCGAATGCCGTTCAGTCTAAAAATCCCGTCTCTTTTGTGGCGGCCAGCGACGCCGACTACGCCGCCTACCGCGACTTTTACCGCCGAGCGCCGGTCAGCTTGCGCTAACAGCCGCCGCAGAGCCCGCCTTCAACCATGTGCTCGAACCGATTGGATCACCCGTGAAGCGTTTATTTCGCTGGAAAGCGCCTGAGTCTTTGGCTTCTCGCGTTTTCTTGATTTACGCCGTGTCTATTTTGGTGTTTTCCTTGACCGGCTTTGGTCTGTTGATGGAGAAGCGGTTCCAAAAGCTCATCGAAGAAGATGCGCAAATCGTCGAAAAAATGCTTGCTTTGTCCATGCCAACGCTGTCCAGCAGCGCCGTCATCGGTGACTTCGACACGATTCAACGCACCCTCGCCGCCATCGTCCCCAACTCGCCGCTGGCCGAAGCCATCTACCAAGACAAACAAGGCGGCTTGATCCAAACGCTGGAGGTGTCGGTTCTTGATGCCCCCGACTGGCTCTTTGCCCGAGTGAGTTCTCGCCTGCCAGACGTACACCGTGCGGTGAGTGTTGGTGGCCGCGAATATGGCCAACTGACGCTGCGCTTTGACGCCAAGACCATCGCCAACCAGCAATGGCGGTTAACGCTCAGCATGACGGCCTTTGTGCTGCTCGGCCTGGCCATGGGTCTGGTGATCATGCGCTACATGCTGCGGCGTTGGCTGGGCAATTTCGACCATCTGCAGGCTTATGAAGCCGATGTGCTGGCTGGTGTGCTCAATGCGCAGGCTGGCTTGTCAAACGATGCACCGCTGGAGATCCGGCAGGCGATTGCCGTTATCAACCGCACGGCCGGCAGCTTGCGGGCGCAGTTTGGTCAGCGCATCGACGTCTTGATGGACACGCTGATCCAGCACAAAAAAGCCATGGACGAAGCCACCATCGTCTGTGAACTCGACACCGAAGGCCGGCTGACCGATGCCAACGAGAGCTTCGTTGCGGCGATCGGTCTGCCGCGCACCGTTTTGCTGGGCCGGCGCTTGCAAGACATCGGCTCCTACGACTTCGCCGATGTCGGCGGCTGGCAACCGACGCCGCAGATCTGGCACGGGGAGGTGCAGATTCACAATGCGCAAGGCCAGCGCTATTGGCACCAGCGCAACATCGTGCCGATTTTTGACGCGGCCGCACAGATTGAAAAATTCATCTGCATTGACATCGACATCAGCGCGCAAAAAAAATCCGAAAGCGATCTGCTCGGCGAAGTTCGACGGCAAAATTTACTCGCTGAATTGGGCCAGAAAGCGCTGACGGATCAAGACTTCAACGGCCTGATCAATCAAATCGTCGAAGCCGCCAGAAAGAGCCTGCACGCCAGCCATTCAGCCTTGCTGGTGCAAACCCCGGAACGCAGCGCACCCTACCTATTGGCAGGTACGGGCTGGGCCAATGAGTGGCTGGGCCGTGACATGCGGCTAGCGGTGAGTGAAAATGAAAGCGGTCTGACCCGCACCACGCTGCGGTTGGCGCCGGCGATGTTGGCGGAGAACCAGCTCAGCGACGCGCAAGTGCATTCGGTTGATTCGGTTGATTCGGTTGATTCGGTTGATTCGGTTGATTCGGTTGATTCGGTTGATTCGGCAAAATATAGACT
>Ga0208916_10000132_pt1 | contig 35740 bp, 59 predicted proteins | sample DEB19_08_DNA_5_FD_184523 | JGI IMG/M metagenome (GOLD analysis project Ga0208916, IMG submission 184523) | Aqueous microbial communities from the Delaware River and Bay under freshwater to marine salinity gradient to study organic matter... | ecosystem: Environmental > Aquatic > Marine >... | reverse complement strand
ACAGAAACCTATATCAGCATACTTACCTGTTTATCGCTTGGCTTGGCAACCTCACGCACCCGTGTAACCTTTATCGTAGGTGATTCGCTTTCCTTCCACGCCAGCACGAACAGAGCTGCTTATTATCGTATGGAGAACGATTACGAGGAAAGGGCAATAAAAAAACCTCTTAAAAGATGTTTTGTTTAGACAGTAGCTTAGGTAAATTCACGACTTACTTACCTAAACTAACAAAACACCTATCAAGAGGCTTTAAATGTGCGCTGTCTAATTCGCAATAAAAAGATACTAGCAAAAAAAAAGAGGGTTGTAAACCCCCTTGTCAAATATATAAATTAAGCTTTCATACTGTAATCTCCTCAAAGTTAAGGATTAAACAAACATTTTGCAAGTGTGCGTGTGGATAATCTTTTCTAAAATGTGCCACGGCTTCCTGAGCATCTTTACCCATATAACTATCGTAAGAGGGACAGGCACTTTCAAAATACTCAATCATGTAATGTTTAGTATCAATCATTTTAAACTCTCTTCATATTCTTCAATTGATTCGGCTTCAATCTCATAGACTGATACTTGATCGGCTTCATCTAATTCCATTCTATTAACTAATAAAATAGCTTCATCTTTAGAATCAGCTTCAATAGTGTAGATAACTTCAATAGTCTTTTTAACAATGTATTCCATGATTAAATCGCCTCCGTTGTATATTCTTCAATGTGATAATTCCATGAATCCTCATCTCCTGAATCGCCTTCTTTTGCTTTTAATAAGCATAACTCTGCTAATTCTTTAGACTTAAAATATCCTAGATCATCCATCCATTCACCAAACTGGTTGTATGCTCTTACCACTAATGTGCAATTAATTAATTTACGGTTAAACTCACAATCAGCAAGCCCATGGGTTTCCATCTCTTGTAATAAACTCATTTTGTATACTCCTAGTTAGGTTTTGACTAAAATTAGTCCTATAGAACCCCTTAAAAGAGGCTCTATAAGATAATTCTATTGTGTTAATACCAACCCTTAGAATATATCCAAATGCTTGCTAGAATCAATCCTATGGCAATACTAAAGATTGTCCCAAGAATGTAATCAATCATACTTCCTCCGTATATATTTTTGCGTAACAAATTAAAGTGCCTGATTTTGCCATTCGTTCCTTAAAATCTTCCATTGAATCAGCCTCACGATAATTAATCTGACTTTGATAAATACTATTGTTGTGTTCTCGATATTCAATAATCATTTTTTTATTAAAATATCTTGCCCTGTTAAAAGCAATTGCTAGGTCTTGGTTCATGCTATCCCCTTATTTTCTAGGTTATCAATGTCTACACTTAGAACCTTATGATTCTGTAGAATCTCGTAATATTTTCTAAATATATCCATTGGATTATTAGTTATTCCATATTCTCTACGGGTATGATCGTATTTGCTATCGTGGTATGTTATCCAATATTGCATGATCTATACCCCTTTGAATTGTTTAAGGATTAGTTTAGTTTTAGCACTCAAGAGAATCTTTATATATCCCTCATTCTCACGCTTATACTTCCAAGAATCTAACTTATCAAACGACAATGATTGTTTATACATTCTTCCAATTTCATTATTGATACTGGTTACTATCCACGTTATTTCATCATTCGTTAGGTTTTCATTTTGCATAATTAATACTCCCCATTGATCATGTTATCTTCTAACTCGCTTATTAAACCGTCAAAATCTTCGCTTGCGCCTAAGATACTTGCAATAGTGAAAACGATAGATTTAGATATACCCATATTTTCGGATAAGCTAATCAAATATTCTTTACGATCTTTATAACCACGTTCTAAATAAACACTCATGTTAAATACTCCTATAGTTAGTTAGGTATCGGCTTAGAATAAGCCCTATAAACCCCTATATATAAGGGTTTATAAGATTAGACTAATTAATTAGGGTTTTCATACTTTTTTGCCCTCTAATTTAAAGCTAGTAACTTGAAAATTATCTTCTTCTAATTCTCTACGTATACATCTAATAATGTAAGTAGCATTTTTTAAAGCTAATTCGTAAGACGGATTTATTCCATGATTATTAGCCATCATATTGAGTTTATCGGCTATATCATCTAAATATTCTTTACTTATTAACATAATTTTTATCCTTTTAAAGTTAGGTAATGATTGTCTAATAACAATCCTATAAGCTCCTATTACTAAGAGCTTATAAGGTATTACTAAGCTACCATTTCAAGTGCTTTAAATCCTACAATATAATCAGTAGATTTTTGAGCGTATGCGCTTGCTTTAAAGATCATTTTGTTATCATCTTTTAACGCTTTTAGCCATGATGCAATATAACCTTCATGACGTATATCACCTTTTACGCTGTATTTTTCGCATAAAAATGCACTACCGATCTCTGCAATTAATTCTTCAAAGGCGTATGCGGTATCCGCAAAACGTTTACCCTTAGTTCTATCTAATCTATGTTTAGCACCTGACCAGTGAGTAAGCTCATGTAATAACGTTGCGTAATATCCTGATTCTTCCATAAAATCGGATTTGATTGGCATATTAATGTAATCTTCACTAGGTCTATAGTAAGCACTATTTCCGCCATGTTTAAGAGTAGCACCAGTATTGGCTACTAACTCATCTATTGATACATTGTTCATAAATGGTTTATCTACTGTTACACGTGGTTTGATCTCTATACCCTCTACTTGCTCGGCATTGAATACATAGTATGTTTTTAAGCAAGCATAAAATGAGTTTTCACTTTCCCCTTGATCGTTTACTTTAGTAGAGGATAACGGTTTGTAGAATACGATAGCCGTTCCCTTTTCGCCTTTTTTAACGTTAGCACCTAAACTATCCCATTGTTTAAAGCTACCCCAAACATTAGAATTAAATCCTGACATACCTAGAATTAAACGATTAATCCCGTTATATTCATTTTGAGATACGATGTTTTTGTCTAGTGTGTTTTCAGTATGCCAAGGTTTAATCCAAGGCATAACTCCCTTTTCTAGGTTAGCTATGATTCTATCCGTTACTTCTTGATATATCTTGTTTTCCATGAGATTTAAACTCCTTAATTAGTTAATTTAATTATCATTGTTTAGATGATGATTAGATTATATAGATAGTAGATATATAAACACAAGCTATTTTTAATTTATTTTTAATTGTATTTTTTAATTGTAATTTTTAAACGATAGGTTTACACTATCTTAAAATAGATCATAGATATATATACTTATATGCGACTATAGACGATAACTATAAATTTAAATAATAGTGGTATAGATAATATGTCTATAGTCTATTCGATCTACTGTTAGATGTGAGGATAGATAGTCGCATCTTCACACTCTATAGAAAAGGGTTTATTTTCCTTTGGTGCTTACTGGTAATGGGTAACAATCAACTAACGGTAATGATCAACTAACTATTCTTTTTTGGTTTGGGTTACTTTGGGTTGATGCGATTCTTTAAATCCTTTTACTATTGTTTGGGATTTGAAATGGGTTTGAGTCTAGTTGAGAGCGTGACCTATTCCCTTCCCCCCCCAAAGAAAATTTGTGTTTTCTGAACTATGCTATTATTTGCGTAGGAGGTGAATATGTTAGCAATAGAAAAGAATAGAGAGTTACCTAAAATAAGGGTTAGAAACAGTTATCCCTATAAGGTTATGGAGATTAGTGATAGTTTCTTTGTTGAGGACACGAGTTTACAAGTTATTTGTAATTCCAACTATCGGATGGGTAAACAATTAGGCATGAAGTTTATCGCCAGAAAAGAAAATGACGGGGTACGGGTATGGCGAACGGAATGACATCTCTTGCTGAACAAATACAGTCTGTGTCTGATGACACAAAGCGCAAGTATATGCAAAGTATTTGGTCTATGGATAAGGAGCAAATCTTCCATGAGTTAATGCGTGTTCATGCTGAGAGTGCTAAGTTAATGTCAGCAGCGCAGATTGAGTTAGATCGTTTGCAAGCCATTATTAATGACCTAGATGATGCTAGTGACCTTAGACATTGAAAAGGCATGGTCTGAACAGTTGTATGAGTCTCGCATCTGTTTTAAGATAGAGATGCAAAGAGTCATTCAATGCCATACCGATGCTGAGAAGATTGCCTTATTTGAGACTTGGAAGAAGAATTATTCTGAAGGCAGAGTCAATGACTTAGTGAAATGTGCTAAAGATAAGGTTAATCGGGTAAAGGTTGCCAATTGGGAATTTTAAGAAGCAGAACAGTTTGATCACCAGAAGAATACATGACCGCCTTTAATCAAAAACAGTTTTATAACTTCTGTTCACAGCTCAAGATTGAGACGAAAGAACAAGGTCTCAAGAAGATGGGTACTCTCTTAGGGTCACAAACCTATGTAATGGATGAGATTACCAAAGGTTTACAAGATGATGTTCATTTCTTTGTTATTTTGAAAGGTAGACAACTTGGAATCACAACCGTCTCACTCGCCCTTGACCTCTACTGGCACTTTATCCACGCAGGATTACAAGGCACACTTACCACCGACACCGAAGAAAACCGAGATATGTTCAGGTCAACCCTCGCCATGTATATGGATGGTTTACCCAAAGAGTATCGCATCCCGTTACTTGCTCACAACCGCAATCAGCTTTCCCTCAAAAACCGCTCTCGTCTCTTTTATCAAGTCGCTGGACTTAGAGCTAAAGGAAGTTTGGGTCGTGGCAAGGCGATTACATACTTGCATGGTACGGAAACAAGTTCTTGGGGAGATGAGGAAGGATTAGCATCTTTACTTGCTTCTCTTGCTGAAACTAATCCACACCGTTTATACCTCTTTGAGAGTACCGCCAGAGGTTTTAATATGTTTCATGATATGTACGTTACTGCCAAACGAGCAAGGACACAGAGAGCCATCTTCTGTGGGTGGTGGCGTAATGAGTTATATAGCCTCGATCCTGAAGGTATGACGTATAAAGTCTATTGGGATGGCAAACTAACAGGTGAAGAAAAAGAGTGGGTAAAAGATATTAAGAAGTTATATGGCGTAGAGATTAATTCTAGGCAAATGGCGTGGTGGCGTTGGAAGATGATGGAAGGCATTAAAGACGAAAGTCTGATGTATCAAGAGTTTCCTCCTACCGAAGATTACGCCTTTGTCATGACAGGTACTTCATTCTTCTCTAACTCAAGGTGTACTGATGCTGTCAAAGCTCTTAAAAAACGCACCTATGATTGTTATCGTTATTCATTCGGAGTCAATTTTCAAGATACAGAAGTCATTAAGTCAACAGAAAGGCTTGGCACTCTCAAGATTTGGGAAGAACCAGTTGATACCGCTTATTATGTCATTGGTGCTGATCCTGCCTACGGTAGTTCTGATTGGGCTGATCGCTTTTGTATACAAGTCTTTCGTTGTTATGCTGACGGCTTGGAACAAGTCGCCTCTTTTGCTACAGCAGAAATGAACACCTACCAGTTTGCGTGGGTCTTAGCCCACCTCGCTGGTGCTTACAAAAACTCTACCTTAAACTTAGAAGTCAATGGTCCAGGTCAAGCTGTTATCAATGAACTGAAGAATCTCAAAAGACAAGCAGCAGCCATGGGTACAGCCCTTGGTAAAGAACTCACCGATGTCTACGGCAATATGCAAAACTATATCTGGCGTAGAAACGATACCCTTGGTGGCTACTCCAACAGTATTGGTTGGCTAACCACGGCAGCTACCAAAGAACGGATGCTGTCTTACATGAAAGACTTCTTTGAGCGTGGCATGATGGACATTGTAGACATGGATACCATTGAGGAAATGAAAACCATTGTTCGGGATGGTGGCTCAATTATGGCAACAGGGCGCAATAAAGATGATCGGGTCATAGCCTGTGCTTTAGCTACTGCTGCTTTTGCTGAACAAGTACAGCCTCGCCTCATTATGCAAAAGATTACTAAGCACGTTAGTCGGATACAAGATGACTTTACTCCTGAACAACTCACCGTGGGTAGGAACGTAAGTGACTATTTGAAAAGAATTGGGGTATACGGCTCAGACGGATTAATCAATAAATGAAACCGACTATTCCTAAAAGAGAGTTAAAGGTTTTAATCAAACGGTTTCTGTCTGATAATGACCGTGGCATCTCACAAGAGTTATTTGCTGATCTGTGTGGTATCACCCGTAATCATTTACTCGATGTCTTTATTTATAAGACCGAACCGTTAACCGAGTATGTCCAAAGACGAGTCAGTAAAGGCTATTATCATTGGTTAGATGGTGAAGTAGCTATTATGGCAAACCGAGATAACACCCGTTTTCTGGAGTTTCGTAGAGAAGCCAAGCCAATTATGCAAAAAGATACCCGTTTAGTGATGAAAAATGGCAAGATTGGTATACAAATTGGTATTAAAAACAAGTATGATTACAGTATTAAACCATTAGATGAACAGTAAAAGGGGAAAATGATGCCAGTTCTAAAGGATTTTAAATGCGATCACCACGGTTATTTTGAAAGCCGTCAACCAAAATGCCCAATGAAAGGATGTACCCATGAAGTTTTCCAAGTTCACCTCCAAGCTCCTGGGCTTGTTTCGGCAAAAACCAAGTTTACCGACAAGTCATCCAAGCAACTTGCCATTGAATTCGGAATGTCAAATATTAAATCCGCACGAGAGGGTGAGAATCAAGCAGGGTATCTCACCAGAAACAACAAGTTTACCGAAAAAGAGTATGCCAATGCCGAAAAATTTGCCACACGTAAACGGGGTAACAAAGACCAACTCAAGAAACCGCCCACCCCCCAAGCTCCGCAAGAACCCAGAGCAGGGGATAACGCCATCTGGGGTGGTGCGTTCCAAGGAATGAATATGCAAAGTATCTTGGCTGGCAGATATAGTCAATCCATAAAAGGTGAGTCCGCAGGGTTGACACCAAGCCAAGCAGGGATTACAGTAGGACCACGGGCTGATCCAAGCTCAAGTTTACGTGATCCCGATAACCTACAGATTAAACGATGAGAATACCTACTAATCATGCTGATCGAGAAGATTTTTATCTTGATCTGATGCAGAAATGTTCAATCTCGATGGAAACTCGTAAGGCAGATTACACTTCCTTGCGCTCTTACTATCTATTCGGTAGTTCGCCTGAACAGCCTCCTGCCTACTTTAATAAAATTCATCCGCATTTAGATCAGCTCACTAGCTTCTTATATTCTGCCGAGACTACTCGGTTTTCTATTTCGCTCGGAGCTGCTGTACCTGAAGAAGAACAGTTTAAAACACCCATACTTACTCAAGCTCTAAATGATGAATGGCTTAATTCGAATGCCGATCAAATTTTTTCTTTAGCTATGACATGGGCGTTAGTCTACAACACAACCTTTATCAAACTGGTTTATAACCGTGGCATTGTGCCGTACATGATTGATCCGTCAAGCATGGGTGTACTACGTGAAGATATACCGTATACAGATCGGCAAGAAGCAATTTTGCAAGTTTATTACATTACTAAATCTGAACTGTATGCCCGTTTGTACTCGCATCCACAACGAGAATCTATTATTAAACGAGTCATTGCTAGTGTAAAGTTAAGTGATGATGATATGCCTAATGCGGTGAATCGTATTGTCATGAGTCAATCAGGCGCAACCATTTACGGTAACGTTAATTTAGATTTAGGTGGCGTAAATCGTTATGCACCCCAAGTAGCTGAAGATACCATAGAGATGCGTGAGTTGTGGGTATGGAATGATGATACCCAAGACTATCAAGTTGTGACGATTGCCTCACCTGATATTATTTTATATGATCGCCCAGGCGAGAGTATGTTCTTAAAGGGTGAATGTCCATTTGTACAACTGTGTCCTAATCCACAGTACGATTACTTGTGGGGTCAAAGTGAATGTCAGAAATTAGTGCAGTTACAAGAGTTGCGTAATCAACGCATGATTGAAATTTTAGATTTACTCAGTAAACAAGTCTCACCTCCAACGGTGTATAGCGGTGTTTCAGGTATTGTTGATGAAAAGTTCATGGCACTTAACCGTGCTGGTACGTACATTGCCTCAGATATGCCAGGCGCGAGGGTTGATCGTTTAGCACCACAAATGCCACCTGATTTATTTGAAGTAATCCATGAAGTTGATGCCATGTTCTCCGAAGTGTCGGGAATTAGCAACGTTTTATCAGGTAGAGGTGAATCTGGTGTCAGAAGTCAGGGTCATGCCTCACAATTAGCCCGTTTAGGCTCTAGTCGAGCAAAGAAACGTGCATTGATTGTAGAAGATAGCTTGGAAAAGGTCGCAACCTTGTATTTAAAGCTGATGCAGTCGTATGATGACACGCATTTTACTGATGAGAACGGTTTACGCTTTATTCCAAGACAATTTACCAATGATTTTGTTGTAAAAGTAGATGCACACAGTAATTCTCCCATTTTTACGGAAGATTTAAAACAAATGGCATTTAATCTCTTTAAAGTCGGTGCAATTGACCGAGAATCCTTGCTTGACTTGACTGAACCACCTATGAAACAATTATTAAAAGAAAAGCTAGCAAAAAGAGAAAAAATGGAACAAAATCTACCAAGAGAGAATCCTAGAGAAAAAATTAACAAGAAAGAGCCAGAGGTCGGATAATGGAATATGCAAAGCCAGTACAAGCAACGGCAGCAATGCCTAGAGAAACAACTAGCAATTTAAACGCTAAAACTGAAGTACCTACCTTGCAATATCGGGTACAAGGTATGCAATCGAATGACCGTAACCCAAGTATGCGGAGTTATGGCAGAATGACTAGGGGATAGTTAAATAGGAGAAGCGTATGTACGGCAAAATGATGATGAAGCGTGGTCGGAAAACTAGGCGTTAATAGTTTCCCGTGAGAAGGAAAAAGGCAAGCAATTGCCAGTAACATCTCCCACAGGGGGTGGGAGAACTAAATAAGACCCCCACTTGACATTTTTGTAAAACTGAGTAACCTATGTACAACTTGAAGGGAATGTTATGAGTGTGCCATCAGATGAAATGATGAAAATGATTGCTAGTCAAAGAGACAAAGCCAGTCCAAAAGGCGCACCTGCGTTACCTGCTGATGAAAACAATGTCATTTCTGATCCATCCATGCCACCGATGGGCGCACCGATGAGTACGCCTGAACCCAAGATGGGTAATCGTGAAGCAGCGATGATTAATTTATCCATGGCAATGGATTTGCTAGAACAGAGTTTGCCAGCAATCGGTAGTGAGACACCTGAAGGACAAAAGATTTTAGGCGCACTACGTACCATGACTTCAATCATTGGTCAGAAAAAAGGCAAAGTCAACGAATTGCAACCAACTGAAATTATGCAGTTGTTACAAACCTTACCTCAAGCTGGTGGTGCTACACCTGAAGGTAATGCAATGAAGCAAGCACCGATGATTCCTGGTATGTCACCAATGGGTATGCCTCCTCCACCTCCAGGTGGAATGCCTCCAATGGGCGATGTATCGCCACCACCACCACCACCTATGTAAAGGATTGAACCATGGACTTATTTAAACCAAGAGGCGCATCAGCACCACGTAGACCAACTGATAACAATCAGAAAAATGGACAAGTTATTAACACACCACGTTTTTCAGAATTTGGTGGATTGGATTCTGCTCGTAAGGCAGGAAACAAGAATCTAATGACTATGTCACAACCAGGTGACACCAAGAAAGTTATTTAATTAAATAGGGGATAAAAATGAGTTTAGAAGATATTTCATTAGAACAGCGTGATGAGTTAGCACTCTTAGCCAAGCAATTGGCTGAGAATCCATCCACACGCAAAGATTTCTTACGCATGACTAAAAAAGTCAAGCCTGATCTACCAATTCCTGAACTGGAAATGCAAGATTACACAGAAAAAAAGATGTCTGACATGGAAAACCGTTTGTTGGTATCTGAAAATAAATTACGTGAAAAAGATGCCCGTGAAGAATTGAACAGACGTAGACAATCATTGATTACTAAAGGGTTAGCCCGTGATGATGCCGATGTTGAGCAGATTGAAAAAATCATGCTTTCAAAGAACATTAGCAATCACGAAACAGCAGCCGAGTATTTTGATTGGATGAAACAAGCAGCCGAACCTACACCGAGTGGTTATAATCCAAGTGCAATTAGCAAGTTTGACTTGTCTAAGTATTGGAAGAACCCACAGATGGGTGCAAGAGATGAAGCAGCACAAGCCTTAAAAGATATACGTAACGTTGGCAGAAAAGCCATTGGTATTTAAGTTTTATTGCAGTACAAGGGGATATTTTTAATTTTGTTTGGAGATAAACTATGCCTATAGGCGGCGGTATTCTTCCAGCGTCAGGTACATCGCAATACAATGAGTTAACCTATGTTACTCGTAGAGCCTTTATCCCCAAGCTGGTTGTTCAACTTTATAACAGCACACCCTTGATGGCTGCTTTGATTGCTAACAGTCAATCCGCATCTGGTGGTGTATCCCAAGTAACAGTCCCAGTACAGGGCGCACAGTTTGTTAATGCACAATGGTCTGACTATAGTGGTTCGTTTACACAACCGTCAGTTCAGCAAGGTGCTTTCAACGCTGAGTTTAACCTCAAGTTAATGATAGCTCCAGTTCCGTTCCTCGGAATGGAAGGTGCAGTACAGCAAGACTATGCCATTATTCCATTGATCGAAGCTCGTATGAACGATGCGACCAACGTAATGATGGATGCAATGGCTACTGCTTTGTACACTAACTATACCAACACACAACAGTTCATCGGTTTACCTGGTGCTATTGATGATGGTACAAACATGACTACCTACGGTAACATTAATCGTTCTACCTTTACTTGGTGGAAATCGAAAGTGTACGCTGCTGGTTCTGTCAATCCTACAAGACAAAACGTTTTACAATACATTTCAGGAACTGTGAAGAACGGTGCTGAAGTGCCTACGTTTGGTGTTTGTGGTTTTGGTACATGGACATTGTTAGCACAAGACTATGTTGGTCAAGAACAGTACGTTATTACCCCAGGAAACGGTTTTGATGGCGATGCAAATGGTCCATCTGCTGCTTTTAGGGCTTTAATGGTTGCTGGTGTTCCTATTTATCCTGATCCGTACTGCCCAGAAGGTACTGTTTACTTTATTAACAGTAACTACATGAGTTTGTACATCCACGATCAAGGTTCGTTTGTGTTTACTGGATTTGAGTCTACACTTCCTAACTGGCAGATCGGTTATGTTGGCGCAGTTTTAATGATTGCCGAATTGGTAAGCGTTAAGCCTAAGTCAATGACACGGGTTTCAGGTTATAACTCTATTTCTTTATAAGGAGAAAAAACCATGTCACTCAGCACAAATAAAATCCTTGTTTCGCAAACTGCGACAAATACGCCAAGTGCGTTTTTGCAACCTGTAATCATTACTAGCATTGGTATCGGTAACTTAACAGCTATGAACGCTGGTGTGTCATCGGCACAGTTTGTACCTGCTGGTGTATATATTATGCCTTACTCGACAACTTCAAACGTGTCGATTGAGGTTAATACATACCAAAATGCTACTGGTGTTGCAGTTAATAACTGGGTAGCTTATGTAGCTGTTAACACAGGCGGTACAACTATCTTGTCTGATGGTTGGAACGTTCGTGCTAATGCTTCTACAGCCACGCAATCATTAACTCTCTATACCTCAAACGGTGGCAATGCTGTTGTTGGCACTTACAACGTTTAAGGAGAGAAATTATGGCAAACCCAAATAAGGTCGGTAATGCAACTTTAGATAGTTTTGGTTATGGTCGAGTTGGATTTGTTCGTAATGCGAGTTTAGCAACAGCAGGTCTAGGTATTGTAACCATCCCTTTAAATAGTGGTGGTTTAACCAATGGCGGTGCTGTTTCTAACTCTGGTAGTGTAATTATTCGTCAAATTGTTATAAGTGATCCAAATGCAAGCGCAGCAACGGCAAACATTTCTATTTCTGTACGTTCAACGGGTAATGTAACTACACCTAACGTAGTTGTATCGAATGTAATAACGACACAATTAACTGGTGTAGGAACATTTATTACACTTAACATTGCTGAACCGTATTTAACCAATACCGCAGTAAGTGGTGCTGTTACTTCAGCTTTATTTTTAAATGTAAATACAGCCGTAGCAGCTACTTGTGATATATCAGTTTTTGGAAACGTAGTGAGTTTCTAATGACTGTGATTTATGTTACAAATCGATCTGATAAGAAACTGAAAGATGGACTTGGTGGTGTTTTTTATACTTTTCCAAAAGACACTACTGTAGAGATTCCTGAAGAAGTTGCTCGTCATGTATTTGGTTATGGTAGCGAAAATAAAGAAGTTTACTTGGCTAGGTTGGGATGGTGTCTTACTTCCAACGATTTAGAGGCTGCTTTAGCTATTCTTGATCAATGGGAGATTAGTACCCAACCTCCAAAAAAAGACCAATCGTTATCCCCGTTGGTGGAAAAAGTACCCCTACCTGCTAAAAGGCAGGTTCGGGGAAACATCCTTAAAATAGCGTCATAAATGATGGAAATTAAATGGCAACTTTGTCAAGTTACCTCACCGCAGTACGTAGATTGTTACATGATGCTAATGCCAATTTTTACACGGATCAGCAACTAACTGACAACATCAATTCTGCTCGTGAGCGTGTAGTAAGAGATTCTGGCGCATTACGAGAAATCGTTGTTGCTCAAGTGCCATGTCAAGTTGCACCTAGCGCAACCATTAATTCTGTCACGCCAGCATATCCTACCCAATGGTTAGCAGATACAGTAGTTACAGCTAATACATTTGTATTTAGCAATATCTTTATATATCAATATATAACTGGTGGTACATCAGGATCAACTGCACCAGCGTATCCTGGCAACAATACTAATAATTATAGTAATTACCCACCAAGTACAGCATTTGCTGATGGAACAGCTACTTTACAGTATGTTGGTAATTGTGAAAACATTTCGTATGAGGCTTTAACTAATCTCATGGGAACTGCACCTTTATCATCTAGTTCAGGCAATACTATCTTAGATATTGTGAATATTAATTTATATTGGGGAAATTCACGTTTACCCATGAATTATTTTGCATGGTCAGACTTTAGTGCAAGATTACGTTTTTGGCAGAATTATATTGGTCAACCTTTAGCATTTAGCGTTTATGGTCAAAATAGTATTTATATTGGACCAGTTCCAGATCAGATTTACCAAGTAGAGATAGATTGCGTAGTATTGCCCAATCCGTTAAATTTATCTACACCAACCGTTAATGATTCAATTAATGATCCATATAGTGCTGCCGTACCGTTTTATTCAGCTTATTTAGCTAAATTTTACGAACAAAGTTTTGGTGAGTCTGAGATTTTTAAACAAGAGTATCTCAAGCAAATCAATAGCATTATTAATTCTGTATACACAAGGCGTTTGCCAAGTGTTTATTCTTCTCCATATTAATTATGGCAGCAGCAGAACAGCGCAAGTCCTACCAAGTTGTTAAACAATTTACAGGACTAAACACCAAAGCTAATCGCACCTCAATTGATGAGAAAGAGTTATATTGGCTTGAGAATATCCAACCTATTGGGTTTGGTAATCTAAAAATTATTCCTAATTATAGTGCTGTTTATAGCGGTAATACGGCTGTTACTTTTGCAAGCCCTACCTATTTGTACTCTATTAACATTGGCGTTATGGATTATGTAGTTTCTTTTAATGCCAATGGTAGCGCACAATATTACAACGTGATTAACGGTTCTACAGGAACAATTGCTACTGCTAGTACTTTTACTGGTACTGGAGTGCAAGTTGCTCAATGGAATAACGAATTTATGATGATTATTGACCCAAATAACGGGTTATTTTCATGGGATGGCACTAATTTAGTAGAAATAGGTTCAATTGGTATAGTTGCTATAAGCAATGGTGGCTCTGCTTATAACGTTTCACCTTCAGTAGTTATATCAGCACCCAATAATGCTAATGGTATACAAGCTAATGCTACATCTTTCCTAACTACTGGTGGTAATAGTGTTTCATTTATTGCACTTACCAACGCTGGTACAGGTTATAACACCACGCCAACCGTTACCATAACAAGTGCTAATGGTGCTGGTAATAATGCTACGGCAGTAGCTAGTTTACTTAATTTTAAGACAGGCACAGTCACCATTAATGTGATTACTGGTGGAGCTGGATATACGAGCGCACCAACAGTTAATATTAGTGGCGGTGGAGGCGCAGGCGCAGCAGGTACAGCCATTGTTTTAGGAAATATTGTCACACAAGTGGTCATGACAAACTTTGGTAGTGGGTATACTAACTCAGCTAACCTAGTAGTTTCCCTTAGTGGTGGTGGATTTACTAACGCAGCAACCATTACTGCCACAATAAATAATACAACTAATACTGCTATTGCTACCTTTAGTGGGAGATTGTGGATAGCGCAAGGTAGAACTATTTATTATAGCGCAGCAGGTTCTTATTCCGATTTTACAAGTGTATCGGCTGGTTTTTTAACATTAACCGATTCAACCCTACACGGTAACATTACTCAATTACTATCTGCTAATAACTTTTTATACATTTTTGGTGATGATTCTATCAACGTATTCTCTGATGTGCGAGTACAAACCGATGGCACAACCTTATTTACTAATACCAACGTTTCTGCCTCGGTAGGTTCTAAACGTCAACATACCATCTTTCCATACTTCCGTTCTGTGCTATTTATGAACGATTATGGAATGTACGCTTTAGTTGGTTCAACGACCAGTAAACTGTCTGATAGCTTAGATGGCTTGTTTCCAAACATTGACTTTACAAATCCTGTCTACGCTGGTCAAGTTTTGGTAAATAACATCCTTTGTGCGTGTTTTAACTTTAGATATTATGATGCGGTTTTTACCCAGAGTTATCGGTATATTCAAGCCGTATTTTTTGAGAAAAAATGGTTTTTAACTAGTCAAGGCGATACTTTAAGTTATATTGCCTCGGTGACTGTTGGTGGCAAGATTACTATTTACGGTACACAAGGCAATAATTTAGTCAAATTGTATAATGATGGTGCAAATACAATTACTAGCAGAATACAGACTGCTTTGATGCCAATGGGTGATCCCATACGCACAAAACAAGCATTAAAATTAGCCATAGAAGCAACAAATAGCAACAATACGATTGATTTAACTGCTACCATAGATAGTGAAGTGAGTCAAAATCCAATTAACGTATTAACCAGTTTAATTGATTGGACTAACAATAATTTTACAGTTATTTTGTGGAAAAATAATAGCAATGTAACAATTGGTTGGGATACCGTAGGTTATCAATTATTTAAATCAGATGCTTCCCAATACGGCAAGTATTTAGGTTGCACAGTAACATCAAATAGCGCAGGTTTTGTTTATAACGGATTTGAATTTGAACATGAATTGAGAGTGAGGTTCTAATATGACTGTCCCATACACCTTTGGCACGGCAACAACATCTATACCCTTATCGAATTTAGATGCTAACTTTAACACACCCATTACCTTGGGTAATACATCTATCTACCTAGGGAATACCACTACTACTATTGGTAATCTGACATTAACTAACGCTACGATTAGTAGCGGAACTGTAAACATTACTAATGTAACGGTAACTACAGCAAATGTTACTAATATTACTGTAACTAATACTGCTAATATTGCTACAGGAAATATTACCACATTAACTTCAACATCTATTACAGATTCAGGATTAACAAGTGGTCGAGTAACATTTGCAGGTGCTAGTGGATTATTAAGTGATAGTACTGGATTCACTTTTGATGGAACATATGTAAACATAGGAACAGGTTTAGCAAGTCTTAATGGCTTAAAGTTTTTGGCAAATGCTGGTGGTTTAGCAGCAAGTTTAAATGTAAATCATTCATCAGGTGAAATTCAAAACTACGCAAATACTAATTATTTTCAAACTTGGTATACAAATAATACAGAAAAAATGCGTATTTCAACTGCTGGCGTGGTAGACATTGGAGTTACAGGTCTTACCGCTAATGCTAATGGTGCAGTAGGAAAACTTGTTTTAAGAAAACCTAATGAAGCATTAGGTAATGGTCAAATTACTAGAATGTTAGATTTTGCACCTTATTACCCTGGCTTTGATGAGGCAGTAGTAAAAGCATCAATATCATCAGGAGTTGATACAGGAACGCAAAACGGACAACTTGGGTTTATGGTTGCAACAGGCGGTGTTTTATATGAAAAAATTAGACTTCTTGCAAACGGCAATCTTGGCATAGGTACTAGTAGTCCTGCTTTTAAAACTGAAATAGTTGGCGGTGCAACTACAGTTGAAACTACTCTGTTTCAGATTAGGTCAGATGCTGGTGGAATTGGTACAGGCAGCACTATTGCGTTTGCTAATTCAACAAATGCGTCAGCAGGTTCAGGTCGAGTAGAGCTAGCAGGAATTAGAGATACTACAAGTGGAAGTTCATTTGTAATTAGAACTGCTGATAGTGTTGGAACAATTCAAAATCGTGTAAAGATTACTGAAACTGGTTTAGTTGGTATAAATATATTTACTACACCTGCTTCTGGAAACGCAAATGCAAAATTAGTTGTTAAAGGTACTGGTGCATCTGATGTTTGTGAAGTTCAAGTTACAACAAATGGCGCTCTTGGTTTTGATTTTAGAAATCAATCTGGAACGCAAGTTGGAAGTATTGCTATTAATGCGGCAACTACTACATACAATGTTACATCTGATTACCGCCTAAAAAACACAGTAACACCAATGACAGGTGCATTGGCTAAAGTGGCATTGCTTAAACCAGTTACTTATAAGTGGAACGCTGATGGTTCTGATGGCGAAGGCTTTATTGCTCACGAACTAGCAGAAGTTTGTCCCTATGCGGTTACTGGTGCAAAAGACGCATTAGATGCCAATGGAAACATTAAACCTCAAGGCATTGATGTGTCATTTTTAGTAGCGACACTTACAAAAGCAATTCAAGAACAACAGGCATTAATAGAATCATTAACAACACGACTAACAGTTTTGGAGAATAAATAATGGCAACTTTTACATGGAATGTATCACAGACAAACTATGAAACTGCAAATGGTTTTATAACTACGGCGCATTGGCAATGCAATGCTGTCGATGGCGAATACACTACATCTACTTACTCAACTTGTTCATGGGCAGATGGCACACCTACAGTACCTTATGCAGATGTAACTATGGCAGAAGTCTTGGATTGGTGTTGGACAAGTGGAGTAGACAAAGATGCAACAGAGGCATCATTAGCACAACAGATTGAGTTACTCAAGAATCCTGTTACTGCAACAGGAACACCTTGGACAACTGCGTAATTTTTAACAACTGAAGGGGATAACCGTGATTAAATTAGATTTGACAATAGAAGAAGTAAATTTTGCTTTACAAGTTTTAGGTGAATTACCGACTAAATCAGGTGCTTGGATGTTATTGCAAAAGATTAAAGAACAAGCTAATCCACAAGTACCTAAACAAGAGGAAACCGTGCAATGAGTGTCAATGCTCCCTTTACTGTAACTGGTAACACAATTGTGATTACTGCTACTACACCAGCTCCTGCTGCTGTACAGGCTATATCATCTACGCTTGGTGGTAATCAATATCGCATTATTAATTCAGGTTCAATTACAGCTTTCTTAGGGTTTGGTGCTAATGCAACCATTGCTGCTACAGGTGCTAATACACCAACGGGAACTGTGGCAAATTGTTTACCTCTGTTGCCAGGCACAGATGAAATACTGACATTTATTCCTAATGCGTTTTTCTCTGCCAATGCCTCATCAAGTACAACTATCTACATAACTCCTGGGGATGGAAGCTAAATGTTAAAGACAGTCTCATCAGTTTCTAATGCTCTCGGTTCTTTGAACTATCGAGGAACGTGGGATGCCTCAACAAATAATCCTACGTTAGTGTCAAGCGTTGGAACTAAGGGAGACTATTACGTTGTATCCGTAGCAGGGTCAACTAACCTTAATGGAGTTACACTTTGGGGTGTTGGTGATTGGGCGGTATTCAACGGTTCTGTTTGGCAAAAAGTAGATGGGGGAGACACAACCAACATTACTACATTAACTGTTACTAGCTTAACAGGCTATATGTATGCTAATAATACTAGTGCAGTTACAGCCTCAGTTACCATTCCTAATAACGGTTTAGCAAATAGCAACGTTATTATTGGCAATACAACCATTACTTTAGGTTCTACAGTCACAAGTTTAGGAAACGTGACTTTAGCTGGTGCAAATATATCAGCTACTACGGGTGCGTCAGCCACTTTTGCTACATCCAGTTTACCATTAGTGCCAGCAGGATATATCTCAATACTCTTGAACGGAACTACCGTCAAGATACCTTACTATGCGGTGTAAATATGGAAAATACAGCATTTTTGATTGATGAAACAAGAGCAAAGTTAAATACGCATGAAGCTGTATGCGAATTACGTTATGAATCTATCTGCGCTCGGTTAAAACGTATTGAAACTATTTTAATTACATCTGCTGGATTTATTGTGGCATCGTTAATAGCAATTGCTTTGAAGATGAACTAACTATGAATATGGACACTCTTTCTATTGTTAAATTTGGTGATCCAGAATCATTAGGAGAGTTTTTGTTTGAAAATGGTGTACAACACCTGTTATTTTGGGAAACATTGACTGATCAAGGTCGTTCTTACCCTAAATTTCCCATTACAGATGCCAATGTAAACAACTTAGATGACTGGTTATTAGCTCATCAAGTAGAGCATCAAGCTATTGCAAGCTACTTAGACTTGAGTAATCCGTTCAATATGTTGGATGTAGACTTTAAAAAAGAAGATGATTTTTATGATTGGCTCGGTACACATTTAACAATTCACCAACAAATTGTTGCAAGTTTAGGATTATAAATATGTTTCCCCACCCCCAAAAAAATCAGGTTTTTGAGAATAGGATAAATAATGTTTAGTTTTTCATTTGACGATCTTTATCCAAATTCAAGAGTTTCATTAGTTGGTTATGACACTCCAAGTCCTAGTATTGGTGGATTTGATACTAGCACTTTGCCTGACTTTGGTGAAATAACTAGTTTTAATAACACATTTCAAAACATTACTAGTACGCAAATGCCGTCTTTTACATTTGCTTTTGATTCAAATTATATGCAAATGCCACAGTTTGATGTAATTAGAAATCTAGTACCAAATATGCTTTTGCAACAAGATCAAATAAAAGCAGTTAATAATGATTTAATTAATAAGATACCAGCGTTACAACAACAATTTGATGGTTATAAAACCGCATATTCTGATTATGAAACCAAATTAAACAATTACAATAATTTTGAAGCCTATGCTAATTCTCTTGGAGCGCAAAAAAGTAATCCAATGGGAGTGAAATATTATCCTAATAGTGTTAATGGTCCTGTAATTGTTGGTCCTCAAGTAAAAAATAGAGGTTCTTATTATCCTGCTTGGGAAATATACAAGAATGGTACAACAAATACTCAAGGTCGATGGGTTGCAACAAACTATGCTGATGTTGTTCGAGCATCAACAGATAATTTAAAAAACTATAAAGATGCTTATGATAGTTCTTATACGGCATATCAAACTGAAGCACAACGTTTAAAAGATAGTGTTGATCAATACAATAATAGTGTTCGTGATTATGAAGCAAAAACAAAAGCTGTTGCAGAAGAAACACGTAGACAAATAGAAGCAGAAAAAGAAAGAAAAGAATTAGAAAGAAAACAAGAAGAAGATCGGGTCGCTGCGGAAACAAGGGCAGAACAAGAAAGAATTGCTGAACAACAACGGTTGGAAAAGATAGCTCTTGAAGAAAAACTAAAAGAAGAAGCTCGACTTGCAGAAATTCAACGTCAACAAGAAGAAGCTGAACGTGTTCGTTTAAAAGCCGAAGAAGATGCTCGAATTCAAGCTGAAGATGAAGCTCGTTTGCAACAAATTGCAGATGAGTTAAAAAAGAATGAAACTATTAATACTCCCCCTACTTTAGTTGCTAGTACAGGAAATGCCACAGTAACAATTTCACAACCTTCAGATGCAGATACATCTATAACGCCACCATCAACAACAGATACAACTGAACCTCCATTAACAGATACTACAGAGACTCCTACCGATTTACCTGATTTAGAAACAACGCCTACACCGCCAGTAACAACACCGCCTGATCAAGATTTACTTGATTTAGTATTTCCAATTGTTGACCCTAATTTACCAACAACACCTGTAGTTACACCGCCAGTAACAACGCCTGTAACTGTGCCAGATGCTGTTGACACAACTACAACACCTGTTACAACACCAGTAACTACGCCTACAACAATAGACACATCGACAACAACCGTACCTTCAACGACAGATACATCTACAACAACTGTACCTTCAACTACTACAGATCAAGACATACTAGATTTAATTAATAACCCTAAAATTCCACCAACAACTGATCCAACGGTAGAACCAATTACGGTTACTCCACCTCCTGATATAAAACCACCAATATCTGATCCAACAGTAGAACCTATAACAGTAAATCCACCTGTTGATGAAGTACCTGTTGATGAGTTGCCTGTTGATGAAGTTCCAATAGATGAAGTGGTTGATGAAGAAGTAGTGGATGAAACGGTAAAACCACCAACAAAAACTGTAAAAGATGAACCTAGCGTTAATTTAACAATACTTGATATACCTAATCGTAGGAATTTACCTACTAAAACAAACAGGGCATTAGCCTCATCATTAAACTTAAATACTAATGTTGGAACTGTTTTAGGAACAGGATTAGCAACTAGACCTGATATATCATCTACATCAGAACCGTATTTATTAGAGAGTGACAACAAAAAAAGACGTGATGTCTGGAATACAGAATCTTTAAGAGGAACGTTAGGAATATAACATGGCTAAAAATCTATCAAAAGCATTAGGTACTGACCTTGCAGGTCTTGCACAATTACTGCGTTCTAAAGGGCGTGGTAAGGATACAATCCTAGCGCACATTAATCCTCAAGAAGCTGCCTTACTTAAAAGAGCTGGTGGTAGTGGAGAACCTAACCCTGAAACTGGATTGCCTGAGTTTCAAGAAGATGTTTTTTATGATAATTTTGATGATGTAGGAAATGCACCTCAAAGAGAATTTGGTTATCAAGATGCAAGTCAATATACACCTTCAGACGTTTCATACATATTATCCCCTGACCAAATTAATCAAGCATCTGTTAATTACGGTAATTTTGGTGGAGATACCCCTATAGATTATGGAAATCTTGGATATGATACGCCTATAACTGGTACTGGTGTAACTGCTCCTGTTGGTAAAGAAATTCAAGGAGGATATTATCCAGAAGGTGCAACATTATACTCACCAGCAAATTATAGTGAACAAGATATTAATCGTATTTTAGTTAATCAAGCACCAGGTCAACAAATAACACCAGGACAAAAACCAGAACCTAGTTTCTTAGATGAATTTACTAAACAAACTAAAACAGCTTTAACAAAACCTGACACTTTAGGTCGTTTAGGTTTAGCTGGTGGTTTGGGATTAATCGGTGCATTACAAAACAAACGTCAAGGACAACAAGCACAAGCTGCCACAGCAGAACAAAAAGCTATTGCACAACCATACACAGAAGCAGGGCAAAAGTTAATGACACAAGCACAAGCTGGTCAATTGACTCCTCAATCTCAAGCATCATTAGACGCTGCTAAAGCTCGAATAGCTCAATCAGTTGCAGGTCGTGGTGGTGTTGGTCAACAACAATCAGCTAACCAAATTGCACAGATTTACAATAACTTATTAGATAGCCAATATAAGTATGGCTTGCAAGTGGCTCAAATAGGTGACAATATTGCGTTAGGTGCTATCCGTACAGGTTTACAAATGGATCGTTCAATGGCTCAAACAACTAATAACTTCTACACGCAGTTAGCACAAATAGCTAGCGGTGGAACGTATGGTTATTTACCACCAACGGCTGTAAGAGGAGTTTAATATGATTAATCCTGATGAAATAACTAGTCAAAATAATCTACAACAAGGTTTAAATGTTAAGCCTGAAGTATTGCCGATTAAATTTCCTGAAGCACCAAAGGTTGAAGTGCCTCCTTTAAAAACAGAAAAGTATGATCCATTAACGCAACAATTCTTAAAAGATCAATCAGGTTTGTTGCAACAAAAAACACAAGTAGATGTAGATACCGCTCGAACTAAATTAGGAATGGATGCAGCAAATCTAGGATTAAAGTCTAGTGTTGAAAAACAATATGCTACTGATATACGAAGTGATATAGATGCTAATCAAATAAAGAAAGATGAATACCCACGCCCAGAGTTTCATCCTACTAAAGAAAACTTAGCCTCTTTAGGCGCACTATTTAGCATGGTATCTACTTTGGGAATGATTGTAGGTTCATCAGGAAAGATGGGTGCTAACAACGCCATGAACGCTATGACAGGAATGTTAAAGGGTTGGCAAACTGGTCGTAAAGACTTGTATGAAAAAGAAGTCAAAGAATTTGATAAAGAATACAAACGTATTACAGACCTACGTAATGAAATAGAAAAACAATTAGAAAAATCTATTCAATTGCGTGGTATAGATAAAGAAGCATCCTACGCTGCTGGACAACAAGCAATTGCTTTAGCTGGAACTAACTCTGTTTTAGGTAATATGTTAAATAAAGGCAATGTAGAAGGCGCATTAAAATTATTAGATAGTGGTTTAACTGTAGACTTTAAAGTAAAAGAATTTAAACAAAAAGAAGAAGATGCACGTTTAAAAAGACTACAACAAAATCAAGCTAATTTTCAAATTCTCCAAAAAGCTGACGGCTCAATTGTTATGTATGATCCAAAGAATCCTATTGGAACTTCTGTGGAATATGGAGCTGATAGCCCTGAAGCTAAAAGATTCTTTGGCTCACAAAAATTAGGCGCAGCAAGTGGAGCAGGACCTAAAGCTACAGCTAAAGCAGTAGATGGATTCCGATCTAAACTTATTTTAGATGAAGATTTAAATGATTTAAGAAAAGATTTGTCTGATCCTAAAATGGTTAATTTAATAAAACAATATCGTGTAGAAGCGTTTTTTACTGAAGAAGGTAAATGGTTAAATCAAGCAATTAATTCAAATATTCCTAATGAATTACAAGAGTTTTTAACTAAAGTAAGAGATATTCGTAACAATTATTATTTAGATATTTCTGGTAAAGCAGTTACTGGCGGTGAAGCATTACGTAGTTACGGTACTGTTCCACAACCAGGTGATAATCCTGAAATGATGGTAAACAAAATTAATGGTATGCAAAAACGAGTTCAAAATCAAATAAGTTTTGATAAACAATTTTATAAATTTCCAGACATTAAAGTTTCACCTGGGGAAAGAATAAATTTAATACCTGGACAAAATTATAGTGCAGGAGCAACTGATTCAGAAGCAGAACAGGCTTTGGCTTGGGCAAATGCAAACCCTGAGACTCCTCAAGCTAAAGCAATTAAAAAACGTTTAGGAGTTGAATAATGGCTTTTGATCCTGATGCTTATTTAGCAAAAACAGAACCTAAAATTACTGAACCTAAAACCACAGCGTTTGATCCTGATAAGTTTTTAAGTAAAGATAGCGATGTTCCTTTATTAAAAACTGAAAAAATAGATAAAGCACCTACGTTAAAAGAACGTGCAAAAGATGTTGTTGGTACATCAGCGATTGCTGCTGGATTTGGTGCGTTAGCTCCCGAAATTATAACTGGTGCTGGAATGGGTCTATCCATGTTTCCTTTAACAGCTCCTGTTGGTCCACCATTGATGATGATGGGTCGTGGCATGAGAGGTCAAAGATTGGCAAGTGCTGGTGCTGGTGCTATTAGTGGAGCTGCTGAAGAAGTTGTAGGACAAACTGCCCGTGATGTGTTTGGTGCTAGTAAAGGTACTGAAGAAGTTGCACGTTTTGCAGCAGGAGCTGTAGCACCTGAATTTTCAAAAGCACTTCTTAAAGGAATTGGTTACATGATTCCTGTAGCCACAAAAGGCACAGTCAATCAAGCAATGAATGATGTAGCTAAGATGTTTGGTACAGAAGAAAAAGTATTAACCCCAAGTCAAAGATCATTTTTAGAAAAAATTGTTAATGACATACGTGGTGGAAAAGTAGCGGATCAACCACTTGTTTATTCTTATAATGTGTTAAAAGAAGGTACTGATAACTTAATATCTAGCTATACGCAACAAGTAAATCTTTTAGAAAAACAAGCAAATGATTTAATGACGGGTGCAACACAACGTTCTGCAAATTTAGATAGAGAATTGTTAGCTGGTATACAAAAATTAAATCAAACTGCGGAGATGTCGGCACGGTCTGTAATTAATACTGCTGAAGCAAAAGCTAATGCAATTCGAGATAGAGCAAGAACTTCTTCATCAAATATTGGCGATGTTTTAGAAATAGATGCTAGACAAGCAATTAAACAAGGTCAAGAACAAGCTCAACAGATATTGCGAGATGCACAACAAAGAATATTAAAGTTGCGCCAACAGGCTGGTGGTCAAGTTGTTAAATCAACTAGAGAATTAGGCGCAGCACAACAAAAGATTGCTGACATAGGTACTCCTCTAACAGAAACACAGTCTGGTGAACAAATAAGAAATTTATTGTTACCAAGGTTTGATTTATTAAAAAAAACAAGAGATCAAAAGGCAGACGCTAATTTTAGTGAGGCATTTAATTTTGCTTTAATCAAAGAACAACAAGGTAATACAGCAAATAAAACTCAAGCATTTGCAGACTTTAGTAAACAAGTTAAAGATGCTCTGACAGACCCTACAACTAATTTAGCCAATGTTCCTGAAGGCGCAATTAAACAACAATTAACAGCTATATCAAAAGCCCTAGAACCAACTACTAGAAAAGAAGTTGGTGGTGAAGTTGTAGAAATACCTAATGATTTATTAAGTTTTCGTGGATTAGAAACATTACGTAGAGTATTAAGAGATAGAGCCTCTGGATTGCCAGCAGAAGGCGCAGATGCAATTAGTCAAAGTACAGCCAAAAAACTTGCAGAAGGTGTTGAGTCTGTTCAAAGAGAATTTTCTCCAAGCATTGCAACTGCTTTGAAACAATATCAAAATGATTCAATACCTTTAAATGCTTTTAAAACAAAACTAGGGCAAATGATTGTTGGTAAAGAAGATTTTGACATGGGTCGTTTTGTAACGAATCCAGCTAGTATTGCTAAAGCTGTCTTTAATAATGAAACTGCCATCAAAGATATTGTCAGTTTGTCAGGTGTAAATCCACAGTCTATAGAAAATATTGCTAGAAATTATGTTGTCAATATATTAAAAAATGCTGATTCAAAAAAGATTCAATCTTTCTTACAAACAAATAATGATTGGTTAAATGAGCGTACATTACCTAAACTGTTTTCTGAGTTAAATACTGCCTCACAAGGTTTAGGTAGAGCTGAGACTTTTGGTGGAGCAAGAAGTACGTTAGCTCAATCATTACGTACAGAAGCAAGAAATTTACCAAAAGTAGCTGAAAAATCCGCATTACAAAGAGAGCAAGAATTAGCTGACGTAGCGCAACGTTTTCGAACTACAGGTGGTAAAGCAGGAGAAAACATCCTACAACAAGCAGAGAAACAAGCAGAAAAAGTTACAAGTGATGCACTAAAACAAGCTGAAAACATAGCAAAAAGTGCTGAAAAACAAACAACTGACGTTACTAAAGCTGTTGGTAAACAACAAGAGCGAGTAGTTTCAGAAGCAGAAAAACAAGCAAATTTATTACGTAAACAACAAGCTCCTCTTACTTCTCAAAGTGAAGCAATACGTAAATTAATTTTAGGTGATGCCTCTCCAGTAAGACGTATGGAGGAAATTATCCTAAGTGGTAGTCCTAAACTTTGGGAGCAAGTAGGACCAATATTAACTAAAGATGCTCAAACACAGAAAATGGCAGTAGACGCAATTAAACAAATTATTGCTAATAAAGCCAGTAGAAGTCCAGCAGGAGCAATTGATGCTTGGCGTAAAGATATTTCACCTTTTGTTGAGTCAAGCGGTTTAATGACTAAAGCTGAAATAAATACATTAACATCAAAGATTGACGAATTAAGTAGTCGATTAGATATTAGTCCACAACAAAAACTAAGCGGTATACAAGAATTTATAGTTCGTACAACCTTTAGAGGTTTAGCTGCTGAATCTGCTCGTGGTTTAAATTTTTTAATTAATCCTTTAGATGCTTTGTTAGGTAAATAATGAGTAAAAAAAATAAAGGCGTTAATCCAGACCTTGAGGATGCTGTTAGTAAGCTATTGCAAGAGGTAATGCAAGATGAACAAGCCTCTTTAACTGACAAATGTAAAGTGATTGATCGAGCAATAAACATTGAGAAATTGAAACAGAAGTTAAGTGACGATGAGTGGGGTAGTGGTTTTATCAACACAGATGATGACGAGTAGGTTAAACTGTGTACTGGTTAATCAAAGGGGATAATTATGGAAGCAGTTTCATTAATACGTTTAGCATTACAAATTATTACAGATCGTTTGTTGGTAATCATTGCTCTAGGGTTGTCATTTAGTCTAGCCTGTTGGACAATGTATATACCGACATTGGAGAGATTGGGAACTATGGCATTTTTTTGTGTTTTCAGTTTTGCATTAATTCACATGAAAGATAGGACTAAAAATGAGAAACCCGAAAGATTGGACAAACAAGAGTAGTGTTAAAGGTGCAGAAGAATTAAATTATTCTCAGATGCCAGGCAAGCCAACACGCCCACAGCAACCATCTGACACTACAATTCGTACACAAAAATGGTCACCAGGACAAGTTCCGATGGGTGGATTCCGTAGTGTATTTTGTTTTGAAGAAGGCGAATACAACAGCAAAATATCGTCTACTACAAAGCCTGAGAAAAATAGGATTATCTAATGGCTAATAATATTCCTTTTCAGCCGATGGGTAAAACCTATCGAGCTAACCTGACAACAACTACATCCGAAATAGCGGTTAATGCAGACAGTCCTTGTAATCAAGTTCGAATACATAACGGTACGGCTGGAGAAATATTTGTTCGTTTCACAGGTACGCCAAGTAACGCTGCTGCCGTTCCTGTCGTTGGCACTCCTGCTTATGGCATGATTATGCACAACAATGCCACACAAATATTTACAGTACCCCAAGCATTTTCAAGTGGCGTATCTACCTTGTATGTATCTGGTATTACTGCTACAGGTACAGGTGTAATGTATGTAACCCCAGGCGAAGGTCTGTAAATAGTATTCTCATTGAAAAATGATGCCTGATGGATTCTTGATTGACAAACTAGCACCAGCCCTAGGTGGTTTATTTGGTGGGCTTAGTCTTGCTATGTTCTGGACTCCTGAAAAACTACAAGAAAAAGGTAAGGTTGCCTCTGTCTTTATTGCTGGCGGTATTAGTGCAATGGCAGGTTTTGCATTTACAGGAATAGTGGCTGAGAAGTTAAGTATTGGCTCTGATAAGCTAGATATGCTAATTGGATTGGCATGGGTACTAGGTTTACTTAGTGTGGCTGTCATTAATTGGGTGTCCAATTACATGGTCAAGCGAGAACACATGGATATTTCAGAAGTAGCAGAAGAAATTAAACAAAAAAGAGCAAAGAAATGACACTAATACATTGGCTCATGTCTATTCTAGTCATTGAACTAATTGCGGTCTTTGTCGTAGCTTTCTTAGCCTTTTCAGGATTCTTTACTGATATGCGTATGCTATCTAAGATCGGCATATTTGTTATGACAACTGGATTAATGGTGCAAGTCATGCGTTCATTACATTACTTTGAGTTTGGTTCGTACCCTGTAGATACTTTGTTTCCTCTGTGGATAACTAAGGATATTGGTGCATCTATTATTATTTTTGACTTAGCTTTATTACACTTTAGAAAGGCTAGATAATGTTTCCACTTACAGCTTTATTTGATGTTGGTATGAAAGTCTTGGATAAGTTTGTACCTGACCCAGAGGCTAAAGCAAAGGCACAGCAAGAGTTGCTGAAGATGCAACAAGAAGGTAAACTAGCAGAATTGAACGCTGACAATATAGAGGCTCAAGAACTCACCAAGCGACAATCTGCTGACATGATGTCAGACTCTTGGATGTCTAAAAACATTCGCCCTATGACTCTTGTATTTATTCTAATAACCTATACTACGTTTGGAATGATGTCTGCATGGGATATTGAGGTAAACAACAACTACGTAGAGTTGCTAGGTCAATGGGGTATGCTTATAATGAGCTTTTACTTTGGTGGTCGTACTCTTGAGAAAATCATGGATATGAAGGCTAAGAAATGAATTTAACGGAACATTTTACACTTGAAGAACTTACGCATACCGATCATCGTACATTGGATAATAGTCCGAATGATACTGAAATTGCAAACCTCACCCGTCTTGCTGAGTTCTTGGAGGATGTTAAAACATTATTGGGAAACAAGCCCATTATGGTTAATAGTGCTTTCCGCTCTAAACTGGTTAATGATGCTGTTGGTTCTAAAGATACTAGTCAGCATAGGCTTGGTTGTGCTGCCGACATAAGAGTGCCTGGCATGACTCCTGATGAAGTAGTTAAAGCTGTAATAGCCTCAGATTTAGGCTATGATCAGATTATCCGTGAATTTGATAGATGGACACACATTAGTATTCCTAATTCAATTCACAATACAGCTCGTAAACAAGCGTTGATAATAGATAAACAGGGAGTTAGAGTATATGCCTGATGAAGTGTCAAACGATGATGTAATGGGTTCAATGATGTTTGAAAGAACAAAGCAAGAATACCCTTACCTTGCCGATAAAGACATTTCTTTTAAATACTCACCTAATGAGGGCAGAGGATTTTTAGAGTTTTATGGAGAAGATGAACCAGGCTCTCCTGAATATCCAAGACCTAAAGAATTTCCTATGGGGAAAATAGGACTTGAAGTTTTCAATCCTAAGACAAGACCTTTAGATATTTTGGGTGATTATGTAAGCCATTATGGTGTTGAGAAAGACCCCTACCTTTCAGAACGCTATCAACAATTTTCACAATCTTTTACTCCAGAACAAGAGCAGAGATTACAAGAACAATACAAATATTATCAGGAACATCCTGAATATAGAGAGTCCAGACCATTTGAGGATTGGAAAAAAGCGAGCGGTATGCCTGGCTATTTTAGGGGGTATACTTTTGATCAATGGGAAAATTCTAAAGACGCATATACGCCTCAACAATTGCGAGTTTTAGATGAAATTAGAAAATACTTAGGAGTTAAATAATGCCGTTAAAAAAAGGTACAAGTCAAAAAACTGTTTCTGCAAACATTCGTAAAATGCTTAAAGAAGGTTATCCACAAAAGATGGCTGTGGCTGCCTCTCTCAATGAGAAACGTATGACTAAAAAAGCTCGTACTTCTAAAAGATAATGGTTAAGAAAAATGTTAATCTGTCAGTAGGTCGAGGCGAGAAGTTATCCGTCAAAGCTGGTAGTGGATTGACTGCCAAGGGTAGAGCGAAATATAACCGAGAAACAGGTAGCAAACTACAAGCACCAACCAAATCAGGACCACGGCACAAGTCTTTTTGCGCTAGGTCACAGAGTTGGAAAGGTGAACGTGGTAAGGCTGCCAGACAACGATGGGGGTGTAGATGAAAAACGGATTGTATGCCAATATTTTAGCCAAACGTGCAAGAATAGCTGCTGGCTCAAAAGAGAAGATGCGAAAAGTTGGCAGTAAGGGTGCGCCTACCGCCAAGGATTTCAAGGATTCAAAGCGTACCGCCAAGCGATAAGTCTACAATTCCTGTGCCTGACCAATGACCAAGGGATGTAATATCAATCTTTGGTAACTTGATACTACGCCATAGGGGTTGCATACAATCAAACCAGATGTCATCCATAACTAGGATGCGATTCTCTTTTGGTGTCAGTTTTAAGAGTAAATCCACCATCTTTGGCTCAAACACACCATCTTTAGGTGCATCCATAAAGATAATATCGGCATTTTGAAACAGATGATTGTACTTTCTGTATTCCATAAGATCAGTTAGGTCAGCAATGTGTTGCGCCATCCGATCTTTAAAGTGTTCAGGAGTTAGGTGGCTCATTAGGTGATCCCACGGTATGATGTCAAACGTATGCACATAACCATACCCTGCTTCATGCAATGCAATCGTTCCTAGACCAGTAAATGTACCTATTTCAATACTAGTCTTTGGTTTGAGTATCTGCACCATTGCTTTGAGCAAACGATAGTGTTCTCCAGGGTTGAGATTGAGATATTTGTAGTCAGGTAAGTCTCTTTTACCACCAGCTACCAAGCCATAGTGTGCTTTCTCCATGGCTTGACTAACTAGGTTGACTAGAAAGTTGTTTGGGTGAGACTGTTCGGGAACGTAACTCATACGGCTGGTGTCAGTTGACCTTCAAAACAATATGTACCAATGTGCGCTAGTTGCGCCCATGGTGCAGCGTATATCTTCCCACCAATCTTCCGATAGATGTTACAGAAATGATAATCCTCTGAGAGTAATCGGTTTGTACCATCCTCAATGCTTGTGGCAAAGTATTCATGAATTAGATCAGACTTTAGGGTATTCCCTAAGTCATGTACATCATTGGTGTAGGTTGGAACATGATCTCGCAGTTCATCAAACACACCTCGCTTGATTAACATGAATCCTGTACCACCATTAAAGATTTCTACTGGCTCACCTACTGGTACAGTTACTTCATTTACATAGTTCACTAAGTTGACTACAAAGCTACCCGTGTGTCTTTTCAGTTCATCATTGGGTACACCATTGTCCATAGCACGTCTGACCGTATCCCAATTGACCTCTTTCTTAGGATAAATACCACAGATGACTTCTTTTTCAGCGTTCAGCATCCTGATTACGTCTTGTGCTTGAAACCGTATGTCTGCATCTACAAAAAACAAATGCGTACAGTCTGTATCTAAGAAAGCCTTGGCTAATCCGTTCCTTGCACGGGTTATCAGGCTCTCATTAAACATAAAACTCATCATGCAATCCACGCCTGAGTCTCTGAGTAGATTATTGAGCTGTAAAATAGACTGTGTGTAATAACCAGTACACATACCACCATACATGGGTGTTGCTAGGAAAACTTTAGGCATATTCTTATCCTTTTTAGGGTTGTTGATAAACATCGGAAGTAAAGCATCTCTTGTCGTGTAATTGACGGTGTATTGATTCGTACATTTGAAGTTCGGATACTTCTTAGCAAGCTCTAAGTAGAATGTGCGATCACCGATAGCTGGTGTCATCCAAGCAGGGCTGACAGACGGTAATATGTTGCCACGAATACAGTAACAGTTGGTATCGACAAATCCATGACCCATACCAATCGCATCAGCGATGTTTCCAAGGCTCTCGCAGTCATCATTGCAGACATATTCGCCTTTCTGATTGACTATCTTACGTAAGGAGAAACACCAATCTAAGTTCTCAGATTCGCAGAGATTGACCATTGATTCGACATGGTTCTCATCAAACCAATTATCCTCATCCAAAAATATTACATAGTCAGCATTAAGCATAAATGGCAAGCCAGCGTAGATACGATGACCGTTCCAAATAACTCCATCTGCCCTTCCCGTGTTTTCTGGCAAATTGATAACGCTCTCCCCACCCCAAGAAAAATCGTCTTTTCCATCATTTACTACATAATGCTTACATTCAAGTGTTTGATTTTGCACACTTTTGATTGCACGTATCAAATACTCTGTATTGACGGATGGTGTGATTACGGCTACTTTAAGCATCTAAGACCTCGCCACATTTAGCTAAAAAACGATCAATATTGCTACTTTCTCGTGATTCAAAGAGATGGTAGACACAATCACCAAATGTAGTGCCAATTCCGTAAGATTGTGGTGCGCCTGGCAAGTCCCATTTTGGTACTTCAAAATTAGTTACAGAAAGGTATTCTACAGGCACGTTATGGCGTTTCCATGTATCGGTGAGTAGTTGTGCTACATCTCCGTATGGCGTAGGCTTAAAAGACGGTTTACCGAGCTTTGTCCACATTTCTTTATGAACGCAGAGAAAAGATGGTGCAGCGAACAGTTTTTGAGCAATATCAAAACCCATGTGATTGGTAGCTTGTACATTGCCGACTAAACTGCCATTTGTAGCCATTTCAATGTATTTGAACGCTTTATCCTTGTTGAGGATGATGCAATCAATATCCATGAATAAAACTAACTCAGAATTACGTTTCATAGTCCAGTCCATCCAAGTGCCGTGATCAAATCCATTAATACGGTGTTGTTGAATAGGAATACCGTGATTAAGCATGACTTCACGTTGATAGGAGACAATACGGTCATCAATATTATCCCAATAAAGAGAAAAGACAGATAAGTTCAAAATAGAGCATCCTTTATAACGGGTGTAATGAGTTTTTGAGTAATCAAGCATTTACGCTTAGTGCCTTCTTCAATGAGACCCATTTCTAAGAGTTCATTGATGCGCCCACAAACGGAAGATAACTCGATACCTGTTTGCTTTGCTAACTCCCGTCTGGAATAAGAGACACCTGATTTCATGTAATTTAAGAGGAAATTAGACTGTTGACCGACTTTACCACTAGCTTTATGTTCGTTGTAAGCAATAACGGATGTATCTGCGATCATTTCTCACTCGCTTTCTGCAATATTGCTCTTGCACAACGACATTGACTAGGTATTCTGTGGCATTTGCTACAAAAAATATTTTGGTTCATTTCTCACTCGCCTTTCTTAATATTGCTCTTGCAAAATCTGTCATGTAAAGTTCGCCAACACCATTCTTTTTCCATGCATGACAAACGCTATCAGCAACTTCTCTTATCTCATCCTCAGTTAACTCACGTTGTTGTTGCTTAACCATTTTGCAAATTAATTTCCACTCTTTTTGTGTAGGCAATATGTCAGGATTAAATATTATTTCACTCATCTATCGTTCCTTTCTTGTTTGGCAGCTAAACACAGTTCTGTAAATTTCTTAGGAATATCAGGATGCCAACCACCCATGACGGTCATACAATCAATTTTGAAATATTCTTCTTTACGACTCACTTCGGTGAGATAAATAATTAGCCCACAGAATATAATCCACATACCGACAAAAGCAAAGTGCATTGATTTCATTCTTTTCTCCAGTTTAGGTTATGCCAGCTTGCCAAGAAAGTTGGCTGGCGCAACCACCTAACTATCTAGCTAATTGGTGCTAGATTCACGTCTTGACTCATGGGAATGATCATTACGACACAACCACCGCCCTTTTGTATTAATCCACGTTCGATACTCACCCTAGCCACCTGTACATCATCATCAATCACACCAGCGTCTTGTATTGCATCAAGGATTGGTTTAATACAATTATCAATATCCATGAGTTTTTTTGATCTAGGTCTCAAAATAATGTCAATATTTACTGGTATTGACCCCAAATTAGGTGTTTTATTGTCAATCACGTAAGTAAACACAGCAGCCTTAAAATCACGACCCCGTTGGCTTATAAAGCGTCTGTGTCCACTTGCAATCCAGTAATTATTAATACTAGGTGGATAAGGTAAGTACAAAGTAATCAAAAAGGCACATCCTGATCGCTTACCTTACGTGGAATCTCTTTTGGATAGTTCGAGTCAGGATTAGGTTTCCAGTTGTCCTCAGAGAGGCTAATTAAAGAACCCATTGGTGTAGCCTTAGTCCAGCCAGCAATCTTGACTGTTTGACCAGCTTTATAGTCCTCACTTAACATGAGAGTACCCTTCCAATCAGGCGACTTCTCAGATGTTTTCTTTGTGTTCTGCATGAGAACCCCTTTTCCTACCTGTGCAATGTGTCCACTAGCCATTATTTAACTCCTTATTTAATCTGTTTAATCCACCGAGTAACTCTGCTGTTTGCATCGAGTCCCAAGTGTCCATGTACTCCTTATTTGCTACCTTTAATGCTGTGTACTTCTCAATACGTGTTGCCTCATCAAACTTAGGACTTGTATAAATCCTTCTTGCCATATCTAGGAATCCCATTTGCCAATCCTTGATATTCAGATACTTAGCGTAGGGTTCGTCTTGATTAGGAACATAGAGTTTTAAAGTATTGACATCTACTTCATCATCCACCATGTCTACAAGTGCTACTGGCTCTGCACCAGCGTATGTGGTTGGTGTAATGTCTCGCATTGCTCTCGGTTTCTCATCAAAGTCTTGGACTTCTTCGGGTGCATACATATTGCCTAAACAACCTGGGAATACAGTCCTAATACCCTCACTAAGGCATCTAGCACGTAACATGGCTCTAGGATACTTAGTCCATCCCGAATTAGGCTTTACAAGCCCTATAGAGCGTGCCTGTTCGATAGTCCATGTTAAGGTGAGACTACCCCCGTTTGGGTGTGAGAAAACGCCTGTACACTCTATATCTGTGTATGCTTGCCACTCGATCTTACCGCCAGCAGCTTGGAATCTTGCTTGCATAGCTGAAGATTTAAGAGCTGGTCTACCGAGAATAATGTCATAGTCTCGTACTGCCGATGCAAACGGCATACCGTCAGCCTGTGCAACTAGTCCGAGAGCTATTACTTCATTGACATCTTTCACACCAAAGAGCTTACTAGCTACCATCGCCTTTGCCATCTGTTCCATATCAGCGTACGGAATAATATTACTCATATTGATTTCCTTTAATTTAGTTAGGTTATTTAATTAAAAAACGTCTACTACCACTACTTTCCACGATAAACTTCTCATAGATGTCAGGCATCGCACTCTTAAACAAATCTGTAGAGAACCGCATACTTGCCTTAGATGACTTCCATGTAACTAGGGTATTACCATCAAAAGATCGTATCTCTGCTTTGTCTGCTAAAGAATTACGCAATACTAACTCCCATTGCTCTTGGATTTCCTCTAACTCTTTAATCTTGCCTTTAATAGATTTAAGATCGCCAATCACTCTCTCCATCTCAGCAGTAGCTATCACAACACCTTCCATACTGGTAGGAAATAAGAGTTTAGTATCTTCTATGGACTTAGCCTCTGGTTGCGTATTTGATTGAACATGACCCCAAAACACCGCCATGGACTGTATTAACTCGCTATGCTCTTGCTCAGTCACATTAAACTCAAAGGTATGAAACTCTTGACCACCGAACAGAACCGCTAGGACTACATGGTTAATACGATGGACTGCGCTTTCATGGACTAACTGGCTGTAATCGACAGTAGGAATGCGATTACTATCAGGATCAAACTTAGATCGAGCATTCGCATTATAGTTTTTAACTTCAACCAAGGTTCTTCCGTCAGAGCTAATAAAATCAAAATGACTGCGAAACCAAGGCTCAGAGTTATGAGTAAGTGCGTAGTCTGCATCTTTTAGTTCCTTCTTTAAACGGTCTTGTGCTAGTCTACCAATGGTAGGTTGCATAATGTGACCCATTTGAACTGCCTCGATACCTGACAAATCAGGAGGAGGCAACTTGCCTTGTTTAATAAGAATAGTCTCTACTGCATGACCTTGAATAGCTCTACGGGTGTCAGATGCCCACCAAGCACTATTGCGTATTTCAGGTGCAAAATCGTTTCTGTCGTTAGCCATTACAATACCTCCGATAAGGATTTAATAA
>Ga0208916_10000130_pt1 | contig 35902 bp, 31 predicted proteins | sample DEB19_08_DNA_5_FD_184523 | JGI IMG/M metagenome (GOLD analysis project Ga0208916, IMG submission 184523) | Aqueous microbial communities from the Delaware River and Bay under freshwater to marine salinity gradient to study organic matter... | ecosystem: Environmental > Aquatic > Marine >... | reverse complement strand
TCTGAACCCGCTATAATCTTGCTCTCTTGGTGATATAGCTCAGTTGGTTAGAGCGCAGCATTCATAATGCTGATGTCGGTGGTTCAAGTCCACCTATCACCACCATTTTTAGGTTTCAGACAGTGTCTGGAACCCTCAGAACCCGCAGTCCTATTGGCCTAGCGGGTTTTTTGTTGCCTCAAGCCATCTCGCGGGGATAGCATGAGGTACCGTCAAACTTACGGTACTTCTGACGGTACTTTTAAAAATCCTCTGTTTTTAGGGGGGCAAAAATGGCACTAACCGACACGTTCGCCAACCCAACGGTATAGGTATCACGCCAGAGCTGGCCGCTAACGTGTTCGAAATTTTTGTGCAAGCCAAACGCAGCACTGACGGCGTCTTAGGCGAACTGGGCTTGGGGCTGTCCTTGGTCAAGAGCATGGTCGATGCGCACGGCGGCAAGGTCATCGCCTACAGCGAACTAGAGGCCTTGAAACAAGCCGAGCAGAAGCGGCTTGACGTTGCCATTTTGGACATCGGCCTACCCGACACCGACGGCTACACCCTGGCTCGCCAATTCAAAGCGATGCCGCATCAGTCAGCTGCAAAGCTGGTCGCTGTGACCGGTTACGGCACAGCACAAAACATTTTCAGAGCCTATGAAGCGGGTTTCGATCAACACATCGTCAAGCCAATTGACTGCGACTTGCTATTAACGGAGCTGACGGATGTTGTCGCCCTCCCTAGTCAGTAGGTGAGGGTCAGCGTGTGGGATTGCGGCACAGGCGTGCCGGTCTGGCCCGCCTGTGCCGCGGCCATCGATCCGTTGATGTAGTGGGTCGCAGAGCCGGTAGCATTGCCTATGGCTGACACAGTGCTTGGCCCGGTATTGCTGGCAGTGCCTGCTGCAGCCAAGCTCAGACCCAAGGTGTATTGAAGTCCTGCCACCACGCCCGAGACCGGGCTTAGTGCCATGGTGTACGGTAAATAATTGGTGCAATTGGCCACGAAGCTTGTGCCAGCAAAGACGGCTGAAGAGCCGAAGGCGTTGTAGGCAAAGGTCAGGTTGCCGGGAGGCGTGCTGATGGTGCACACCGCTGGCGCGTAAAGATTAACAGCGATGGACGCAGTCGCCATAGAGCTGCCACCGATGAGCAACGACAGACCCACGGCGTCTGTGTACAACCCTGCTGTGTAACTGCTGAGGCCCTGACTGCCTATGCACGCCCAGTAATTAAATGTACTGGTGACGGGTACATTCACGGTCGGCATTGAAAGAGGAACGCTTATGTACGTACCGCTGTTGCTTTTCAGCCATTGGCTGCTGCAGGCGGAGTTACTGTAGAAGCTGTAGGCGATTTTGGCGCTGCCCAATTTAACAGCGCTGCCTTGTCCACTGCCGTTATTTCCGGTGTTGGCGCCAAGGTTGAGTGTGACTGAAGATGCATCGGCAGCCAATGTTCTGGTGCAGGTCGCGCTGACCGAGCCTTGTTGCACATTGCTCGTACTGGCGACATAAGCGATATTAATCGCCGAAGGTGGCGCAATGCTGCAAGTGATCGCGGCGTGGGCCGTCAATCCGCACGCACTCAAAGCCAACATGGCCAGCAGCCTCACGATGCGTTGACGGGCTGATGGGCGGTAAAAATGCATCATCGCTTGACTCCTTTGCATGCCAAGGGCTCGAGCCGAATGACATCTTCTTCAGACTTCGCCGGTAAGTCGACTTGCAGGCTGCATTGCTGGTCTTGCCAATGAAGCTGCACAAGGTTGTTGGTTTTTAAACCGGTCACAAAGGCCTCACCGCGGCGTGCCACATAAAAAACTTCGGCCTCACCGCTGATGTTCACCGTCGCGCCAGCAGGTGCAGGCTCACCATCGTCCAACAAGATGCGAATCAAGGCAGCCCGACCAACCCGAGCTGGAAAGACAATCTTCACGCCGCTGCGCTGGCGTGGCACGCCCATTTTTTCGATCGTGTCGAGCTCAGCGCTGAGCGGCACTTCCGACGCGTCCAAGCGGATGGCGTTTTGTTGGTAAGGAACCAGGCGCGGCAGCAGGGCTAAGCCCTTGCTGTCTGTTCGCGTCAACATGGTGTTGCCCAGACCCACACCCACATCTGGGTAGCCCGCCAGTTCAACCAAGGCAAAGCTGTTGTCCAGTCGTTGTGATGCAAAGAGGCTGCTTTCTGCTAACACCAACGCACCCATGGCGCCCAGTCGCACGGCGGTCTGGTTGCTTGACGTGCTCAGGTCGCCATTGACCTGTCCGTAGCGTCCAAGGTAGTAAAGCCCGCCCTCCGCCCGACTGACTTCGCTTTGTCTGCCAGCCAGCACCCGCCAGCTCACGGGCTGATCCTGATCCTGACTTCTAGAGGCGGTCAGCAGAAGATCATTCGCGTCGTCATGTTTTTGGACGGAGGCTGTGCTGATGATCTTGTTGCCCAAAGGAATCACCAGCGTTGCGCCAAGCGCTGTGCCGCGCGGGCCCGTCAGCACTTTGCTGAGCACCACACTGAGGGTGACTCTCTCTGTGAGCTTGGTGCTGTAGTTACCCGTCGCCGTGGTGATGCGCTGCGCCGCTTGGATGGCGTTGGCGTAAGAGTTAATATTCGCAAAACCCAGGCCGAAGGAACCGTGTGTCCGGTTCATGTAGTTCATGTTGCCCGCGAGTTGCAGCCGGGGTGCGGACGACTCCAAGCCCAGTTGTCTGAAATGCTCGCTCGCACCTTGCGCTTGAAATGAGCCGTTGGTCGTCAACCCAGATTTTTCCAGTCCCAACAACCATTGCCGACCCTTGCCTTCGGTCTGGCTGCTGGAGGCGCCCAAAGCGGCTTGACCCAAGGTTTGCCATGGCAGCGTCGTCACCATGCCGAGGCTGCCGCGGCGCAAGGCAGCGGTGGCTTCGGCTTGACCTTCCAGCGTCAGTCGGTCGCTGATGCCTCGGCGCCAAAGTCCTGCCCCAAAGCCCGCACCATAGTCACTCTCCGGGGTGCCCAGGTTTCTACGCACACGTCCGGTGGACAGGTTCCAGTCATTGAGTCCGGGTGCCAAAAGTTTAGGGTTGGTGAAAAAGGATTGACTGATGACGGTCTCACGACCCAACAAATCGCGCACCACCAATCGGGCCTCGCCGTTGCCTGTCAGCACAGGCAAGTTTTCCAGCGCAAAAGGACCGGTCGGAACCGACGACACCTGCCGCAGCACATCGTTGACATACAACTCCACGGTTGAGGGCGCGGACGACAAGCCGTTGAGTGCGGGCTGCGGCTGGGTGACAAAGCCAGGGTTCAGCACGTAGTTACTGCCAAATTGAACGCCACCGAAATAAGTTTGCCGACCCAGCATCCCGAGGCGAGTCATGCCATCGCCCAAGCGAAGCGTTTGGTTGCTGTCTGGAAAATTCCGGACGAAGCTGGTCTCTAGCCTGGCCCAATTTGAGGCGCCGCCCAGCGTTTGATCATTCGTCAGATTGCGGCCTGCAAAACTGTTTGTGAGAACCCCATAGTCATTTGAAAACCCAAGCTCTCCGAGCATTCCTAAGCTGTCTAGGGACGGCGCGCTTCTCAAATAACTTCGGCTGTAGCTGACGTCATAGTTCAGAAAAGCACTCGGCATGGTCGGGTCGAGAACTAGCTTGGGGCGCCGCTCTTGCGACAGCCTTGTTGCAGCGAATGCATCAGAGGAAAAAACAAGCGCGATGGATTGATTCTCAGCGTCGATCTTGGCCTGAAAACCAGGCACTGAAGAGATGGCAAAGTACGGGCTGCCGAACACGTTGATCGCCAAAGCATTCGCGCTGCGTTTGACCCGCCACTCGTCAAAAGCTTCTTGCGGTGCGTACAGCGTGCCAGCCCTTTCCGCAAAAACCCAAGCGCCGACTTTGGCGCCATTGACCGAGACGTCAAATGGGCGCATCAAGTCGCGACTCACTTCCGGCGTGGGTGAAATCATGGCGGTGAGCCCGGTGCTCGCGGCCTCAACAGCGCCTGCCGTTGGGCACAGTCCCACTGCGATAAACGCTGCCAGGCAGCGGTACCGTGCCGGTGTCATCATTCGACTACTCTGGAATGGTGACGTCAAAGGTCTGTACAGCGCCGGTGTCTTGCCGCACCAGCAATTGGGCGGCCCCGGCTGGAATCCTGTCACTTGACGGTGCCAACAAATCAAAACCACGACGGATGCCGGGCAGCACATAGCCGCCAGCCTCTTTCGCTGCCAGCTGGGTACCGTCTGAACCCTTCAGCACAAAGTCAACCGGCTGCGCATAAGCGTTGCCTTGGTTTTCACAGAAGGCGCGAATGGTGTTGGTCACGCCACGTTCTGTGGTGCACAGCAATTCACGTTTTGTGCCCGGTGGTGAGATGAAGATCGGCAAAGAAAAGGCCATGGCGATTTGCAACTTCATGGCGCCTTCTGTGACTTGGGCTTCAGGGATTTCGCGCACGATGAGCCGGTAGGTCTGTTGTTCGCCACTCTGCACAGGGCGCAACCTGGCCAAGCGCACGACTTGTCTTGAATGCGGTGGCAGCTTGAGGATCGGCGGCGAGAGGATCATGTCCTCACTCAGCTCTAGGTCATCTTGTCCATCAGGTTTTTGCTTCCAATGGTAAATATCTGCTTGCATCACCAGTTCGGTATCACCTTCATTGGTGAGCGTGATGGCTGTTGCGCGATCGCGGGCAGACATCTGAATGCGCAGTGGGGAGACAGAAAACTGTCCGGCAGCCGCCTGTGTTGTTAGAAGTATCGACATGAGTGCAGCACATGCAGACAGCGCGAGTGCGCCTGCTGCGCGCATGGGGAATGCTCGGGTGCGTAGGGAATTCATACTTCGTTACCAACCTAAAGTGAGTTCAACGTATTCAAGGTTTGCGAGCTTGACAATTTTCCAGCCTGTGATGGTTCCGTTGTCTGTCAGGGCATCAATCTCACCAACGGTCTGCTCGCCGTTCTTGACCTGCAGCAGGTAGCGATAAGCACCACCATTGACAGATCTGAAGTTGGCAGGCCCTGCGATGCCGACAACCGCTCCGGTGGAGCAAACCACCGTGACAGTTGCGCCGTAATTGCCTGCGCCTGCACTGCTAGTGCAAAAGACGCGAACCGGAGCGGAGACCGCCCCGGTCACGCGTATTTGCAACTCGGCCTTGGCCTGTCCTGCCTGCCCGTACACCGGGAGCAAGGCGGTGAGCGCCGCCCCAAGTGCAATTCCCACGCTCAGATAGCGGGCGAAGGCATCAGGCATTTCTGAGACCGTGTTCGTGCTGAACAGTTTGGCCGATCAGTACGCGACAGTAAAGGTGCGGGTCTGTGTACCCGTGCAGTTTTCTGCGCCTGCACTTGTGGATGTACAGCCTGCTTGGTTATCCGCCATAGCGCCGGTGATGGTGTACGAGAACTCATCAGCGGTTCCCGCCGCGCCGGCATTGGCAACCACGCCGGTGGTAGATTTACTCGCTGCAGTTGTGTTTAATGTGTACTGCAAGCCTGCGATCACACCGCCACCCGTTGTCGTTGTACCGGCTGACCCGCCGGAAGCTGTGGTACCAGTCGTATCAAAGCTAACGTTTCCCATTCCCTGAGATCGCGAGCATTGAAAAGTGATGGTGGTCGATGGACTTGGCGTTGCTGCGCTCCCAAAGGCCGTGTAGGCTCCAAAATTAATGACGTTGTTGCCGGGGCTTCCGCTGCCGCTTTTGATAACGCATGCTGGGGTAAAGGTGGTGGTTACGCTGAAGGTTGGAGCGAGTGGTGAGGCCGCTTGAGCACTGATAGCCGAAGCTAACCCTGCAGCGACAACAAGCGCTGTAACGATACGAAATTTCATGAACATTCTCCGAAAGTAAGTTAAGGGAACGTAAATTTAATTTACAACGTTTTGGCCAAAATGCCTCAACAGGTAGTTTTACGATTAATTACCTTTTTAGAAACTAATCTCTACGGGTATGTACAGATGCGAAATAGCGTACGAGAACAATGGGAATGAATGCAAATCAGGTTGTACGAACCCGACTGGTTTCACGGGCGCTACGGCCCCAATGAGCAACGGCTCTTTTGGTCAGCTGAAACACCGGCAACAGTCCTGCCCCAGCAGCAAAAGCCATCAGCCATTGACTTGGCGTCAGCACCGAAAAGCCAAACGCAGTCGCCACGACCGGCACGTTGGTAACGGCCAGCAGCGCCGCCAGCGTGGCGCCTAGCACCCACAGCGGCGTGGCCGACAAGCCCGCGAATAGAGTGCGCCAGCCGCCGCGTCTAGAGCGTGTCGGAAATATCAGCGCCGCATTGGCTGTGACCAGCGCCACAAAGCTGGCGGTGCGCGCCACGTCTGTTGTCGCGCCCTGCACCAGCAGCCAAGCGTACAGGCCCATCACCAGCAAGACCACCCAAAGCCCTTGCAACACGGATTCAAGCACGTGACTTGCATCAATCAGCGACTCGCTGGCGCTGCGGGGGGCTTGCTGCATGAGGTCTGCATTGCCGACTTGCTCTGCCTCAAAAACGATCGAACAAGCGGGGTCAATCACCAGCTCCAAAAACGCGATGTGCAGCGGCGCCAGCACCAGCGGCAAGCCAAACATCACCGGCAGCATCGAAACACCGATGATCGGCACATGCACGGCCAAGGTGTAAACCATGGCTTGCCGCAAATTCGCAAAAATGCGTCGCCCCAGCTGAATAGCGCCAACGATGGCGGTGAAGTCGTCTTTCAGCAAGACCAGCGAAGCCGCTTCGCGTGCGACGTCGGTGCCGCGCTGGCCCATGGCAATGCCGATGTGCGCAGCCTTGAGCGCGGGCGCGTCGTTGACGCCGTCACCCGTCATGGCCACCACATGGCCTGCCGCTTTGAAGGTGTCGACGAGCTTGAGTTTTTGCTGGGGCGTGACGCGGGCAAAGACATTCACACCTGCCAAATCGTCCGCCGTCATCGCATCAATGTCAGCACCACTGAGGACGCGCGTACCGTCAATGCCGGACTGCTCGGCGATGGCCGCCGCAGTGCGCGCGTGGTCGCCGGTGATCATCACCACGCGAATGCCGGCGCGCTGACATTGCGCCACAGCAGCGGGTACTTCGGGACGCAAGGGGTCGGCCAACCCGATGAGACCGACGAACTCAAAGGCAAACGCGGCCTGCGCGTCAGGCCAACGCTCTTGGCTGCGGTGCGCGGCTTTGGCAACGCCCAACACGCGCAGGCCGCAACTGGCCATTTGCGCAGCTTGGGCCGCCACGCGTTGGCGAGTTGCCGGGGGCAACTGACACAGTTCGGCCATGGCTTCTGGCGCACCTTTGGCCGCCACCACGTCTAGCTCGCCCGAACCGTCTTGCCACAAATGCGACATCGCCAATAGCTCGGGCGACAACTCGTACTCCCGCGCCAGCGCCCATGCTGGGTGCAGGTGCTCGGTGCCGCTCAAATGCAGCCCGGCAAACTGATGCACGGCTTGCTCCATCGGGTCGTGCGGCGCGAGTTCGCTGGCCAGCACGGCGTACTCGACCAGTTCATGAAAATCTTCAGGCAACTCAAGGGTTTTGGGGAAATCAAGCACTTGATCGCCCACGCACAAGGCGGCCAGTGCCATGCGGTTTTGCGTCAAAGTGCCGGTTTTGTCGACGCAGAGCACGGTCGTGGTACCCAAGGTTTCAATGGCGTTGAGCCGTCGCGTCAGCACCTGTTGCGCTGCCAGCCTGCGCGCACCCAGCGCCAAAAACACGATCATGATGACGGGAAATTCTTGCGGCAACAAACTCATCGCCAAGGTGATACCGGCCAACAGTGCCTGCAACCAGCCGCCGCGCAAGCCCCAAAAAAGCACCGCCAACGCCACACTCAGTGACAAGGCAATCAGCATGATTCGCTGCGTCAGCCGGCCGATGCCATCACGCAAGGGCGAGGGTTCAGCCGCAATGCCTTGCAGCGATTGCCCGATGCGGCCCAAGGCCGTTTGTCCACCGGTGGCCGTGACACGCACCAGCCCCTGACCGCGCACCACCAACGTGCCCGCCAACACCGCACTGCTGCCGGCCTGTTTGGCCACGGCCTCGGATTCGCCGGTTTGCAGCGATTCGTCGAGCGCCAGTTCGTGCGCCTGCAACACCTCACCATCGGCCGGCACGCGGTCGCCTTCAGCCAACATCATGAGGTCACCGCGCACCACGTCGCGCCCAGCAATGCGACGCGCCTGACCGTCACGGATCACCAGCGCACGCGGACTGGACAGATCGCGCAAGGCCTTCAGGGTGTTGTCGGTGCGCCGCTCTTGGCCAATGGTGATGCCCATGATCAACAGCACAAAACCAAGCAGCGCCAGTGCTTCACGCGGCTCGCCAACAGCCAAATAAATACCACCCGACACCAGCAGCAGCACAAACATCGGCTCACGCGCCACCTCCAGCGCGATGCCCCACAGACTGCGTCCTTCATGCGGCCCGATCTCGTTGGCTCCTTCGCTCAGGAGTCGCGCCGCAGCCGTGGTCTGGTCAAGACCGGGGTCGGTTGATTCGATCTTTTGACATATCGGGTTCATAGCGGTGTCAGACATGAAAAATGCAGTCATCATCGCGCTTTAACTCGTCAAATGGCAAGCGCATCTGTCAGCGAAAAGGCACTTAACGGGTTCTGACCCCAATTAACTGCAATTAAATGGACGGGAAGCTGACCTGACGCCAAGCTTTTATACTGGAGAGCTTTCCCCATTTCCTTCAACAGCCTCTGGACAAACACCATGAAACGCTGCACCCCATGAGCAAAAAAGTCTTTATCAAAACCTTCGGCTGCCAAATGAACGAGTACGACTCGGACAAGATGAGCGACGTCTTGCATGCCGCTGAAGGCTATGAGCCCACGCAAGACGTGGAAGAAGCAGACCTGATTCTCTTCAACACCTGTTCGGTCCGCGAAAAGGCGCAAGAAAAAGTCTTCAGCGACCTTGGCCGCATCAAGCACCTGAAGAAAAAAGGCGTGTTGATCGGTGTCGGCGGCTGTGTCGCCAGCCAAGAAGGTGCGGCCATCATTCAGCGCGCGCCGTATGTGGACGTGGTCTTTGGCCCGCAAACCCTGCACCGCCTGCCAGAGCTGCTGAAGGCTCGCGCGCGGCTGGGTAAATCGCAGGTCGACATCAGCTTTCCGGAGATCGAGAAGTTTGACCATCTGCCACCCGCACGCGTCGAAGGCGCCAGCGCTTTTGTCAGCATCATGGAAGGCTGCTCCAAGTACTGCAGCTATTGCGTGGTGCCCTACACCCGCGGCGAAGAAGTCTCGCGGCCGTTTGACGACGTGTTGGTCGAGATCGCCGGGCTGGCCGACCAAGGCGTCAAAGAAGTCACCTTGCTGGGGCAAAACGTCAACGCTTACCGCGGTCCCATGACAGCAGCTGGCAAGAGTGGCCACTCAGAGATAGCCGACTTCGCCCTGCTGCTCGAATATGTCTCCGACATTCCCGGCATTGAGCGAATTCGTTACGTCACCAGCCACCCGAACGAGTTCACCCAAAGCCTGATTGAGGCTTACGCCAAGCTGCCCAAACTGGTCAACCATTTGCACTTGCCCGTGCAGCACGGTAGCGACCGCATTTTGATGGCGATGAAGCGCGGCTACACCGCCATGGAATACAAAAGCACGATTCGCAAGCTGCGCGCGATCCGGCCTGACTTGGCCATGAGCAGCGACTTCATCGTTGGTTTTCCGGGTGAGACGGAAGAAGACTTCGGCAAGATGATGAAGCTCATTGACGACGTCGGCTACGACACCTCGTTCAGTTTTATCTTCAGCCCACGCCCAGGCACACCCGCCGCCACGTTGCATGACGACACGCCGCACGAGGTCAAATTGCGCCGTTTGCACGAACTGCAAGCCGCCATTGACGCCAATGTGCGCGCCATCAGCGCCAGCCGCCACGGCACCGTGCAGCGCATCTTGGTCGAAGGCACGTCACGCAAAGACACCACTGAATTGATGGGCCGCACCGAGTGCAACCGCGTCGTCAATTTCAAAGGCCCTGCGCGTTTGGTCGGCCAGATGGTCGACATCAAGATCACCGAAGCCATGCAGCGGTCGCTGCGTGGTGAAGTCTTGACCACGGAAGACTTCAGCTTGGCTGTTGGATAGGCACTAGAACTTGGGCATCCCGCCCAAGCCTTTCATGCCGCCCATGCGCTTCATCATTTTCATCATGCCGCTGCCCTTCATCTTTTTCATCATGCCCTGCATCTGCTCGAACTCATTGAGCAAGCGGTTGACTTCTTGAACCTGCACACCTGAACCCGCAGCGATTCGGCGTTTGCGGGTGGCTTTGATGAGTTCGGGTTTGCGGCGCTCCAGCGGCGTCATGCTTTGGATGATGCCTTCCTTGCGGCGAATGTCTTTTTCAGCCTTGTCCATGTCCATCTGACCGGCCTTGGCCGCCATCTGCGCCGGTAGCTTGTCCATCAAGCTAGACAGGCCGCCCATGTTTTTCATCTGCTGCAGCTGACTCAAAAAATCGTCGAGGTCAAAACCGCTGCCGCTTTTCAGCTTAGCGGCGAGCTTTTGCGCCGCCGCCACATCGACACCGGCGGTGACTTGCTCGACCAGCGCCAAAATGTCGCCCATGCCCAGAATGCGACCAGCGTGGCGCTCGGCGTCAAAGACCTCCAAGCCATCCAGCTTTTCGCTGGTCCCCGAAAACTTGATCGGGGCGCCGGTGATTTGACGCACGCTCAAAGCAGCACCGCCGCGTGAGTCGCCGTCGGTCTTGGTCAAGATAATGCCGGTCAAGGGCAGCGCGTCCTTGAAGGCCTTGGCGGTGTTGATCGCATCTTGACCCTGCATGGCGTCGACCACGAACAAGGTCTCGACCGGTTGCAACACCGCGTGCAGTTCTTTGATCTCGCTCATCAGCGCTTCATCAATCGCCAAGCGGCCTGCGGTGTCGACCAGCAGCACATCAAAGAAATGCCGGCGCGCGTAATCCAGCGCAGCACGAGCGATGTCGACTGGCTTTTGATCTGGCGAGCTGGGGAACCACTCGGCACCAGCTTGCTTTGTCACTGTTTTGAGCTGCTCGATCGCGGCCGGCCGATAAACGTCGCCCGACACCGTGAGCACTTTTTTCTTGCGCTTTTCAATCAAGTGTTTGGCCAGCTTGGCGGTGGTGGTGGTTTTACCTGCGCCTTGCAGGCCGGCCATCAAAATCACGGCCGGTGGTTGCGCCGCCAGATTGATGTCGCTGACGCCTTCGCCCATGGTCGCGGCGAGCTCGCGGTTGACGATGCCGACCAAGGCTTGGCCCGGCGACAGCGAACCCAGCACTTCTTGGCCCAAGGCTTTGTCCTTGACGCGGGCGACAAAGTCGCGCACCACGGGCAAGGCCACGTCGGCTTCCAGCAGGGCCATGCGCACTTCGCGCAGCATGTCCTGCACGTTCGACTCAGTGATACGGGCCTGACCACGCATTTCCTTGACGAGGCGAGAGAGTTTGTCGGTGAGGGCTGAGGCCATGTGACGGCTCCACGCATGGAGCAAGGGTTAATTAAAACAAGCAGGGAAGGGATAAACTGTCCGTATGATTTTAGCTTTCAGTGCGTGGTTTGGCGTGGCGACAGCCGTCGGAGCCGCGCTTTTGTATGGTGTTTTAGCGCTGCTCAGCCAGCGCCTGAGCACGCCCGCAGCGCGCGCATGGCTAGTGGCCGCTTGGTTGCTGCACGCCATGGCACTGGCGGCTGGCCTGTTTGGGCAACCTCCGCGTTTTGGCTTCGCGCCCGCTTTATCGACCACGGTCTGGCTGGTCGTGACCCTCTACGCGATTGAAAGCGGTCTCATTCCACAACTCAAAGCCCGCTGGGCGCTGGCGGCCGTGGGTGCGGCGGCAGTGCTGTTGGCGCTGGCGTTTCCGGGCACCAGTTACCACCGCATCGCCTCGCCTTGGCTGCCTTTGCATTGGGCGCTGGGCATCGCCTCTTATGGTCTTTTCGCAACCGCGCTGGTACACGGCTGGCTGATGAGCCGATCAGAGCGCTCCATGCGCTCGGCCCATCCCAACGACTCAGGCGTGCCCCTGCTGACACTGGAGCGGCTGACCTTTCGCTTTGTCGAAGCGGGTTTTATCTTGCTGACCGCCTCGCTGCTGGCAGGCTGGTTTTTTGCCGAGACCCTGTACGGTCCGCATTTAGGCCCGCTGTGGAATCACAAAACCATTTTTTCGGTGCTGGCTTGGCTGACCTTTGCCAGCTTGCTGATCGGTCGGTCGCGGCTCGGCTGGCGCGGCCGCAAAGCCCGCAACGTTCTTTATCTGGGGTCGGGCTTGCTGTTGCTGGGTTACGCCGGCTCACGTTTTGTCCTTGAAGTGGTGCTGCATCGTTCATGAAATACCTGTTGATTTTTGGCCTCACGATCGCCGTGATATGGCTGTGGCAAGGCAAACGGCGATCAGCCCTCAGCGAAAAAACGCGCCAGCAAAAACCAAACAACCAGGGTCGTCCACGTCAATTGCCCACCACTGAAATCGTCGCCTGCGACGTTTGCTCAGTCCATCTGCCTCGGGCTGAGGCGCTGACCAACGGCAGCGCTGTCTACTGCAGCGAAGCGCACCGCCGTCAGGCCAAAGCTTGATGGCCGAGCCAAAAGTGCAGCCACCTGCAAAGCCGTTGCCGCTGTGGCAAGGCGGCTGGTACAGCTTTGCGAGGCGCTTGGAATCTCCGAACTTCGGTCCTCGACCGACGGGCGTTCTGCCAGAGCTGATCGTCATCCACTCCATCAGCCTGCCGCCTGGCGACTATGGCACGGGTCAAGTACAGCGCTTGTTCACGAATCAACTCGATTGGGATGCGCACGACTATTTCCGCAGCATCCGGGGCCTGAAAGTGTCTGCGCATTTTTTCATCACCCGTGATGGCCAGCTCTGGCAGTTCGTCAGCTGCGACGACCGCGCTTGGCACGCCGGCGAATCGACTTACCGCGGCAAAGTCAATTGCAATGACCACTCGGTCGGGATTGAGCTCGAAGGCCTAGAGGGTCTGTTGTTTGAGGCTGCCCAGTACGAAACCCTGACCAGCCTGTCGGCAGCTCTGCTACAGGCCTACCCCATCAGTCAGGTGGCCGGGCACGAGCACATTGCCACGGGACGCAAGCAAGACCCCGGTGCCGGCTTCGACTGGCCGATGTTGCGCAGCTCACTGGGTTTGGGGTTCGGCAATTTTCCGGTCAACGCACCAAAATAGCGCCAAAAGGAGGCCTCGCAAAGGCATTCTTTGACCGAAACCAAGCGTGCTGATTGCTACAATCTGACGCTTGATAAATTTTTCTAAAAAACACTACATGTAGTTCTTGAATTAAGTTTAAACACTAGATATAGTGTGTGAGCTTGATTAGATTAATGTGTTTCGGCACCTCCATCGACCCCCTAATTTTCAGGAATCTGACCTCTCCGGCGACCCTCATCCCGCATCCGTCTTAGCCTGTCAGTCTTCAACGAACACCCACGAACAATTCACCCGAGGAAATCCATGCAAACCAGCATCCACACCCCCCATTCGCCCACAGGCTTGGCCACAGCTCATTTGGACGCAGACACACAAGGCCAGACCACGCCTTACAACCAGTACCAGATCATTCGCCGCAACGGCGCTGTGGTGCCGTTCGAACCGAACAAAATCGCGGTCGCCATGATGAAAGCCTTTTTGGCGGTGCATGGCACGCAAGGCGCGGCCTCAGCCAGTGTTCGCGAAACCGTCGACACGTTGACCCAGGCCGTGATCCGCGCCTTGATGCGCTCGCGTCCAGCCGGCGGCACCTTCCATATTGAAGACGTGCAAGACAACGTCGAGTTGGGTCTGATGCGGGGCGGCCACCACGAAATCGCACGGGCCTACGTGCTCTACCGCGAAAAACGCACGCAAGAACGTGCTCAACAAAGCGCCCACCAGATGCCTGCCGTGCACTCATTGCACGTCATCGACGGTGGCAAAAAAATCGCCCTCGACATCGCTCAGCTGCAAGCCCTGATTGAAACCTCTTGCGCCGGCTTGGGTGCAGATATCAAACCCGACCCGATCGTCGCGGAGACCATGCGCAACCTTTACGACGGCGTGCCAATCGATGAGGTCTACAAAGCCTCCATCCTGGCCGCTCGTACGCTGATCGAAAAGGACCCTGACTACACGTACGCCACAGCCCGTCTGTTACTGCACACCATTCGCCGCGAAGTGTTGGGCGAAGAAGTCGTGCATGCGGCCATGAGCACGCGCTACGCTGAATACTTTCCCCAGTTCATCAAGAAGGGGGTCGACAACGAACTCCTTGATGCAAAACTGTTGCAGTTTGACTTGGCCCGCCTCGGCGCGGCGCTCAAGCCCGAGCGTGACATGCAGTTTGACTACCTCGGCCTGCAGACCCTGTATGACCGCTACTTCCTGCACGTGCGCAAGCAGCGCATTGAACTGCCACAAGTGTTTTTCATGCGCGTCGCCATGGGCTTGGCCCTCGAAGAAATCGACCGCGAAGCCCGCGCCATCGAGTTCTACGAAATCATGTCCTCGTTCGACTTCATGTCGAGCACCCCAACCCTCTTCAATGCCGGCACGTTGCGTTCGCAGCTCTCGTCTTGCTACCTGACCACGGTCCCCGACGACTTGGGCGGCATTTACGACGCCATCAAAGAAAACGCCTTGCTGTCGAAGTTTGCCGGCGGCCTGGGCAATGACTGGACACCCGTGCGCGCACTGGGCGCTCACATCAAAGGCACCAACGGCGAGTCACAAGGCGTTGTGCCCTTCCTCAAGGTTGTCAATGACACCGCTGTGGCGGTCAACCAAGGCGGCAAACGCAAGGGCGCCGTCTGCGCGTACTTGGAAACTTGGCACCTTGATATTGAAGAGTTCCTTGATCTGCGTAAAAACACGGGCGATGATCGCCGCCGCACGCACGACATGAACACCGCCAACTGGATTCCGGATCTGTTCATGCGCCGCGTCATGGAAAAAGGCAGTTGGACGCTGTTCTCCCCGAACGACACGCCAGATCTGCACGACAAGTACGGTATCGAGTTCGAAAAGGCTTACACGGCCTACGAAGCACGCGCCGAGCGCGGCGAGATCAAGCCGTCACGCAAGCTGCAAGCCATCGACATGTGGCGCAAGATGCTATCGATGCTGTTCGAAACCGGCCATCCATGGATCACATTCAAGGACGCCTGCAACGTGCGCTCGCCACAGCAACACTGCGGCGTGGTTCACTCATCGAATCTCTGCACTGAGATCACGCTCAACACCAGTGAAACCGAAACCGCGGTGTGCAACCTCGGCTCAGTCAACTTGGTTCGACACCTGAAAACTGCGGCAGATGGCAGCAAAGAGCTCGACCATGCCAAGCTCAAGAAAACCATCACGACGGCCATGCGCATGCTGGACAACGTGATCGACATCAATTACTACGCGGTCAAAAAAGCCCGCGACTCTAACATGCAGCATCGTCCGGTCGGTCTGGGCATCATGGGCTTTCAGGACTGCTTGTACGAATTGCGCACGCCTTACGCCAGCGACGCGGCCGTTGAGTTCGCCGACAAATCCATGGAAGCCGTCTGCTACCACGCCTACTGGGCTTCGACCGAACTGGCCAAAGAGCGCGGCAAATACGCCAGCTACAAAGGCTCGCTCTGGGACCGCGGCATCTTGCCACTCGACACCCTCGACATGCTCGCCAAAGAGCGTGGCGGCTACATTGAAGTCGATCGTTCCATCACCCTTGACTGGGAAGCGCTGCGCAGCAAGATTGCAGCCGATGGCATGCGCAATTCAAACTGCGTCGCCATTGCACCGACGGCGACGATCTCCAACATCATTGGCGTTGACGCCTGTATCGAGCCCTGCTTTGGCAATCTCTCGGTCAAGTCCAACTTGTCCGGCGAGTTCACGGTCATCAACGGCTACCTGGTGCACGATCTGAAGCGCCTCGGCCTGTGGGATGACGTGATGGTGGTTGACCTGAAACACTTTGACGGTTCTCTGCGTCCAATCGACCGCGTGCCGCAAGAAATCAAAGCGCTGTATGCCACGGCTTTTGAAGTCGATGCCACTTGGTTGGTTGAGGCTGCCTCGCGTCGCCAGAAATGGATTGACCAAGCGCAGTCGCTGAACATTTACATGGCTGGCGCCTCCGGCAAAAAGCTCGACGACACCTACAAACTGGCTTGGTTGCGCGGCTTGAAAACGACTTACTACCTGCGCACCATGGGCGCCACGCACGCCGAAAAATCAACCGTCAAAGCGGGCAAGCTCAACTCTGTAGCATCTGGCAACACCGACGACAGCGGCAGCATGAACGCCATGGACGCCGCGGCGGCCACAGCGCATGCACAGTTGAGCGCAACACCAGCAACTGATATCAAGTTTTGTGCGATCGATGATCCAGGCTGCGAGGCTTGTCAATAAAAAATCAAGTGTGCGCAGCAGACCTTCTGCTGCGCACATTTCGATGTAATTGAACAACACTCACTTCAGCGATTTCAATGAATATCTTTTCATTTTTTAACGCTGCTTTCATAATCCAAAGTTATTGGAAACATCTATGTTGACCTGGGACGAAGAAGTCAAACCATCACTGCTCAATTCGCTGGCCAGCGGCTCTCCTGAAAGCCGCTCGATGGAGCTTCCGCCACTTTCTTTGCCACCGCAAACCATCGCCCCTCAGCGCATGCTCAACGATGGCGCTTTAGTGCATGAAGCACCGGCTGCACTGACACCCGTCGCTGCGGTAACAACAGCGTTTGATACGTCGGCACCCTCGCCGGCGACTTATCGCCGCGTCAAGGCTTCGGACAAACGCATCATCAACGGTCAGACCGATGTCAACCAGTTGGTGCCGTTCAAATACAAATGGGCTTGGGAAAAATACCTCGCCACCTGCGCCAATCATTGGATGCCGCAAGAAGTCAACATGACACGCGACATCGCGCTGTGGAAAGACCCGAATGGCCTGACCGATGACGAGCGACGTCTGGTCATGCGCAACCTCGGCTTTTTTGTGACGGCAGACTCCTTGGCTGCCAACAACATCGTGCTGGGCACTTACCGCCACATCACCGCGCCCGAGTGCCGTCAGTTCCTCTTGCGTCAAGCTTTTGAAGAAGCCATTCACACCCATGCGTACCAGTACATCACTGAATCGTTGGGCTTGGACGAAGGCGAAATCTTCAACGCTTACAACGAAGTCCAGTCGATTCGTGACAAAGACCAGTTCTTGATTCCGTTCATTGAGGCGATCTCTGACCCGCTCTTCAAGACCGGCACCCCTGAGAACGACCAGACGCTGCTCAAGTCCCTCATCGTTTTTGCCTGCCTGATGGAAGGCTTGTTCTTCTATGTGGGTTTCACGCAAATTTTGGCGTTGGGTCGGCAGAACAAAATGACCGGTGCTGCCGAGCAGTACCAGTACATCTTGCGCGATGAGTCGATGCACTGCAACTTCGGCATTGACCTGATCAACCAGCTCAAACTGGAAAACCCACATCTCTGGACGTCTGAGTTCAAGGCTGAGATCAAGGCGCTGTTCATGCAGGCTGTCGAGCTCGAATACCGCTACGCTGAAGACACCATGCCACGCGGTGTGCTGGGTCTGAACGCTTCCATGTTCAAAGGCTATTTGCGCTACATCGCCAACCGCCGAGCGACTCAGATTGGCTTGGAGACGTTGTTCCCGAACGAAGAAAATCCGTTCCCATGGATGAGCGAGATGATCGATCTGAAGAAAGAGCGCAACTTCTTTGAAACCCGCGTGATTGAATACCAATCTGGCGGTGCGCTGTCTTGGGATTGAGCCTTTAGCCACATCAAGCAACATGATTTTTGAATTACACAAGAACCCATCAGCACGCCGCAGAGCGGGCCATGGTTTTTGTTCCCGTGTTCTCGGCGCTGGGCCCCGGTTTTCCGGCTGGCCCAACGCCGTGAATCGCTTCTCGTACTCCAAACGTGAAGTGCTCTTTGCAACGTGATCAAGGAGAAAACTATGGCAACTGCGAAAAAAGTAGCATCTAAAAAAGCTGCACCAAAAAAAGCCCCGGCCGCTAAATCAGCACCGGCCAAAAAAGCTCCCGCTAAAAAAGTAGCAGCGAAAAAAGCACCGGCTAAAAAAGTCGTTGCCAAAAAAGCGCCAGCGAAAAAAGCAGCGGTTAAAAAAGTAGCAGCGAAAAAAGCACCGGCTAAAAAAGTCGTTGCTAAAAAAGCGCCAGCGAAAAAAGTAGCGGTCAAGAAAGTAGCAGCGAAAAAAGCACCGGCTAAAAAAGTCGTTGCCAAAAAAGCGCCAGCGAAAAAAGCCGCAGCCCCAAAAGCAGCAGCCAAAAAGGCCGTTGCTAAAAAAGCGCCAGCGAAAAAAGCCGCAGCCAAAAAAGTAGCGGCCAAGAAGCCTGCTGCGAAAAAAGCTGCGAAGAAAGCCGCGAAAAAGCCCGCTGCCAAAGCACCTGCTGCCGCGGCCGGCCAAGCGGCTCAGACGACTCTGAACCCGCAAGCTGCCTGGCCGTTTCCAACAGCCAGCAAGCCCTAAGCAGTCAGGTAACTCTGCTTAAAGCCTGGCATCGAAAGATGCCGGGCTTTTTTGTGGCCGCGACCAACCATGCCCCCCTACCCGGCACCCGACCTTGTCTTTCTCCAGCACGAGCCCAAAACAGGCGACTGCCTCGTGAGCATTCACGTCATGCCCAATGCGCCTCAAACAAAAGTAGATGGCCTTTATGGCGAGGCAGGTCAGCAAGCACTGCGCGTGCGTTTGCATGCGCTACCAATTGATGGCAAAGCCAACGAAGCACTGGTGAAATGGCTGGCCAAAGAACTAGGCATCGCGCAACGTGACATCACGCTGGTGCGCGGTCAAACGTCAAGGCGGAAAGTACTCAGAATCGACAGCAGCGCTCTGGCTACGGCCCGTTGGGGGCGCATCATTCCGCAACGCTAAAACAGCCCGGTAGTAACCCGCAAGCAGCCATCGCTTGGCAGCTGAGCGTCCAGCGGGCTCAAGCCGGACGAATCGTCTCGAGCGTGTAGTTCTGGCAGCCCGGCGTCGAGATTTTATGAGCACCGACCCGGTTACCCAGCTCGCAACACTTGGCCAGTGACCAGCCTTGTTCAAGACCAAACAACAAAGCACCCCGGAATGCATCGCCGCAACCTGTCGGGTCCACCAGCTCAGTGGCCTTCACAGGCGCAACCAGGGTCATCTCACCATCGACCCAGACTTCGCAACCGTCAGCACCCAGCGTGACAACCAGACCCTCGACACGGTGCGACAGTGCTTTGCTGTCTAGACCGGTGCGCTCACTGAGCATTCGGCCTTCATAGTCATTGACCGTCACCCACGTTGCGAGATCGACAAACTGCGTCAGCTCTTCGCCGTTGAACATAGGCAAGCCTTGCCCTGGATCGAACACAAAAGGAATGCCGGCGGCCTTGAATTGCGCAGCATGCTGCAGCATGGCGTCACGACCATCGGGCGAGATGATGCCGATCTTGATGTCATCACGGGCGGCCACGTCTGACAAGTGCGCCTGACTCATTGCACCCGGGTGAAAAGCCGTGATCTGGTTGTTGTCACGGTCGGTCATGATCATGGCTTGCGCCGTGTAGGTGTCCGTCAGTTCGCGGATGAATTCGGTGCTGATCCCCTTGCTGCGCAGATGCGCCACGTAATCTAGGCCGTCATTGCCAACCGTTGCCATGGGCAAGGCGGTACCGCCCAGTTGCGCCAGGCTGTAGGCGATGTTGCCGGCACAACCGCCGAACTCGCGGCGCAAGGCCGGGACCAGAAAAGACACATTCAAGATGTGCAATTGCTCGGGCATGATTTGCTCGGCAAAACGCCCCTCAAAAGTCATGATGGTGTCAAAGGCCAAGGAGCCACAAATCAAGGCGGGCATGCGTTTAGTTCTCGAGGTTCAGGGATAAAAAGCAAACAGACGGTAACCGGTGATCGGCGCTGGTGCGACGGGCGCCCCGGCCGCCGGCGGTACGTCGGCAGCGGCTTCGGCCGCGGCAGTCGAAGCCGCCTGAGATGGCTGAACAAGCACTGGCGGCGGGCTGACAAGCAGCGTCAACACACCGGTGAAAGGAACAGCAGACTCCAAGCGCTTACGGGTTGCACCGAACTCGGCCGGCAGCAACACCTTGCGCATCAAAACTTCGTTTTGCGAGCCGGTCAAAGTCACTTCCAGCGCAGGCATGGCGACAGCAGCGAGCCGCGAATTCTTGAGAACAACCGTCAGTCGGTAGGCATCAGGGCCCGTCTGCGCGAAAGAAGAACTGTCGATCTCAATCGCCTCAATCACCCGCGGAGGGTTGATCTGGCAATTCATTTTTTGACACAGCGCCTCAAGTGTGGGCAACAACGCTGGGTAGCGAGCGGCCCATGCATCGCGGTTGTGCAAGAGCACTTGCAACGCCAGTGCGACCAACAAGGCCATGGCGACAAACACCCCCAGCCCCCGATAAAACGGACTCATGGGCTTGTCGCGGCGCTTCGCCGACTGGACAAACGTCACTTCAGGCAAGGGTTGCCGACGGCGGTCTGTAGCATCATGGCTCAGAGCCTGATCTGCTTGGACTGAAGAGTCAGGGGTCTCCGGCGCCGACAGGTAACTTGACAATGGCGCGGAGACCGACGCATCGTCGACATGAGAATGGCTAGGAAAATGAGCTGCGGCAGGTACTTCTGGCGGCGCGGGCGGACTAGATTGATGGGCCGGCTCAGTCTGCTTGTCGAAGTCACTGGCCCATGGATTCAAGGGGCCATCAGGCATGTCGTCGGCCACTGAAAAGACCGCTGGCGCTGGTGAATGCGGCGCTTGAAGTTCCTCGTCAGGCGGCTGGGACATCTCAGTCTCAGGCTCAGGCATCGCCTGAAAGTGAGCGGATGCATCGAAGACGCCGTCGCAATGACCACAACGAACCCAACCGTCCGACACCTTCAATTGGTCGGGCACGACCTTGAACATGGTTCGGCAAGTGGGGCAGCAGGTTATCAAGCTCATCGCTCTGAATTGTAGGGCTTGCTTAGTTCTGATTAGCTCAGAGCTTCGCAGTCATCAAGATCCAGCCGTCTTCACTGTCGGCCACGCTCAAGCTGGCATACGGTGCGTACGCTTCTTTGAGTTCGTCGGCTTGACGCTCCAAAATACCGGCCAACACCAAGTGCCCCCCCGGAGCGACATGCGCACACAGCAGTGGCGCCAAGACCTTCAGCGGCGTCGCCAAAATATTCGCCAGCACGGTTTGGTAAGTGCCCGACGATTTATCCGGCAAACCGGCCTTCAATTGCACATGATTGGCTTCGGCGTTGGCGAGGGTCGACTGCACGGCGGCTTCATCGATATCGACAGCATCGATATCCGTCGCGCCGAACTTGGCCGCGCCGATGGCCAAAATACCCGAGCCGCAACCGTAGTCAAGCACACGGGCGCCGGCCTGGCCAGCAGCAATCCAGCGCAGACACATGCGGGTGGTCGGATGCGTGCCGGTGCCGAAAGCCAGCCCCGGATCGAGCCGGATCACTTGGCGCGCTTGGGCCGGTGGTTCATGCCAAGTCGGAACAATCCAGAACTCGGGCGTGATCTCAACCGGGGTGAACTGCGATTGCGTCAAACGCACCCAATCTTGCTCAGGCACCGGGCTGACGGCCACCACTTGGCAGCCATTGAAGAAGTCCTGCGCCGCGAGCAGCACAGCCGCGTCACGCGCGGCCGCTTCATTGGAAAACAAGGCGACGATGCGCGAGCGCTCCCAACCGGCTTTCGGCGGTGGCATGCCGGGTTCGCCAAACAGCGCCTGCTCGGCCGGCGTCTGAGCGTCAGCATCTTCGACCGAGACGCTCAAAGCGTCGAGGGCGTCGAGCGCATCGCTCACGCTCTCAACGGCATCCACAGGGGCCAACATGACCAGTTCAAAAAGACGCATGAAAAGACCCGCCAAATGAGAAGATAAAAGTAAGGAAGTGGGAGACAAAAAACGAAAACAACCCGCAGCGCATCATGAAGGAGCGCGTGCGGGTTTGAAACTGAAGGCTAGAACTTAGCGTTGCCGCTGCGACAACCACTCTTCCAAGTAGTGAATATTGGTGCCGCCATCGACGAACTTGGCGTCGACCATTAACTCACGGTGAAGTGCGATGTTGGTGTTGATGCCTTCGACCACGGTTTCAGCCAGCGCCGTGCGCATGCGGGCCAAAGCCTGCTCGCGCGTGTCGCCATGAACAATGATCTTGCCGATCATCGAGTCGTAATTGGGCGGCACAAAATAGTTGGCGTAAATGTGCGAGTCCACCCGCACACCGGGGCCGCCGGGCGCGTGCCATGTCGTGATGCGACCTGGCGACGGCGTGAACTTGTAAGGGTCCTCGGCGTTGATGCGGCACTCAATCGAATGGCCTTTGATCTCGATCTGACGCTGCGTGAACGGCAGCCGTTCGCCAGCGGCCACCATGATTTGCGTCTTCACGATGTCAACGCCGGTGACCCATTCCGTGACCGGGTGCTCGACCTGAACGCGGGTGTTCATCTCAATGAAATAAAACTCACCGTTTTCATACAAGAACTCGAAAGTGCCCGCACCGCGATAGCCAATTTTCTTGACGGCCGCAACGCAACGCTCACCGATTTTTTCAATCAGCTTGCGGGGAACGCCGGGTGCCGGCGCTTCCTCGATGACCTTTTGGTGACGGCGCTGCATGGAGCAGTCACGTTCGCCCAGCCAGACCGCATTTTTATGCTGGTCAGCCATGATCTGAATTTCGATGTGGCGCGGGTTTTGGAGAAATTTCTCCATGTACACCGCCGGATTGCCGAACGCAGCACCAGCTTCAGCCTTGGTGGTTTGCACCGCATGGATCAGCGCCGCCTCGGTGTGCACCACGCGCATGCCACGCCCACCGCCACCGCCAGCGGCCTTGATGATGACTGGGTAACCAACGGCTTTGGCCGTGCGCTTGATGATGGCCGCGTCGTCGGGCAAGGCGCCTTCAGAGCCCGGCACGCAAGGCACACCCGCCTTGATCATGGCCTGTTTGGCAGAGACTTTGTCACCCATGATGCGGATGGATTCCGGCGTCGGGCCGATGAACTTGAAGCCACTTTTTTCCACGCGCTCGGCAAAATCAGCGTTTTCGCTGAGGAAACCATAACCGGGGTGAATGGCTTCAGCGTCTGTGACCTCGGCTGCTGCAATGATGGCCGGCATGCTGAGGTAGCTTTGCGCCGATGCCGCAGGGCCGATGCAAACAGACTCGTCGGCCAGCTTGATGTATTTGGCTTCGCGGTCAGCTTCGGAGTAAACCATCACGGCCTTGACGCCGAGTTCTCGACAGGCGCGCTGAATACGCAGGGCAATTTCGCCCCGGTTAGCAATCAGAATTTTTTTAAACATGACGCCCGCTTCACTCAATGATGTAGAGCGGTTGTCCGTATTCCACGGCCTGACCGTTCTCGCACAATATGGCCGTCACGGTGCCCGACTTGTCGGCCTCGATCTCATTGAGGATCTTCATGGCTTCGATGATGCAGATGGTGTCGCCTTCTTTGACTTGGCTGCCGATCTCGACAAAAGCTTTGGCACCCGGGCTGGCAGAACGGTAGTAAGTGCCGACCATGGGGGACTTGACTGCGTGGCCGACGACTTCTGCAGGTGCCGCAGTAGCAGCCACTGCCGCCGCAACGGGTGCAGGTGCAGCCGCTACCATGGCAGGCGCTTGCATCACCACGGGAGCAGCGCCCATGAACTTGACGATTCTGACCTTGCCCTCGGCTTCGGTGATTTCGAGTTCTGACACGTTCGACTCTGAAACCAAGTCAATCAGTGTTTTGAGTTTGCGTAAATCCATGCTTTATTCTCCGGCGACAGGTGGTGGGCTGATGACCCAGCCTTTGATACAAATTGTCCAGCTGCATCAGCAGCTCAACCTTAATCCGATATTGATTCGACCCAACAAGTGGCATTCACCCACTCTTTGCCGGCCATCTTTCATTAACCGACTTGAATTGTACTCATCTGCGAATAGTCAAACAGGCACGAACTCAGCCTTATGGCGCATCTGAAATATTTTGATTCAGAACTTTAACGCAAATTGAGCCTCAATTACGGCTGTTGACGACTCAAAAGACTCAAATCCGACAAGAGTCAGGAATCAAGACAACGCGGCCCAGTTGACCAAATCTGCCGATGACAGCTGCCCACTTTTACGCTGCAAGACATCACCAGAAGCACTGAAGGCCAGCGAAAAAGGCAGGCCACCCGTCAAATTGCCCATGCGTTTACTGAGGTCTGTACCGTCCAGACCAGCCATCACAATCGGAAAATCCAGTGGAGACTTTTTCAACCAGGCGCGCACAGCACTCGGCTGATCAACAGCCAAACCCAGCACGCGCCAGCCTCGCGCCTGCTGCTCCTGGTGAAAACGATTCAGCAAAGGCAACTCTTCCACGCAAGGTGGGCACCAAGTCGCCCAAAAATTCACCAGCAGGGGTTGGCCAGCCAAACTGCTGATTTTGAACATCTCGCCATTCGGCGTTTCCATCTCTAGGGCCCAGAACGGGTCGGTCGATGAATGACCGGCCGACACTGCCGCATGGCGGTCGCGCAACCACCAGGCAGCGCCAACGCCCGCCAGACCCGCCGCCACGGCGGTGCCGGCAAACAGCATATTTCTACGTTTCATCATCCAGAGACCTCATCGGTTCAAATTTAACTTTAAGCCAGTTTCGCAGGTTTTAATGCCTGGATCGCTGAAGATCGAGGCCTATTTGTCACAACGTGAGCAAACGCTCAACCGCCGCCAAGTCGCCACGTGGCGTGCGGCCTTTGGCATCCGGCCGCAAGGCACCGCGTAAATCGTCGTGGTCATAGACCATCAGGTGCACGCCAACGGTTTCCTGCAAGGGCTTGCAAACGCTGCGAATGCTCAGCGCCTCGACGCTGTCACCCCAAAACCCAGTCACGGTGCGGGGTTCGTAATCCACTTGGTGCTCAATCAAGGCAATTTCAGCCGACTTTGAGTCATCACAAAACAGCTGGATATAAATGTCGGACAGCCGCGTGGCGGTGCCGTGCCAGACCGCACCACCCAAAAACGGCCGAAACTCAGCCATGCGCTGCATCCAGACCAAGGCCAGTTCACGCAATGCGTGCAGTTCGGCCGGCTGCGTCTCAGCACAAAACAGCGCGATGTATTCGTGCACCGCGTCTTCAATCTCGTCATTGCCCGGCAGCTCGGTGCGCGACGGCAGGGCCATCTGCTTGATCGCGCGGCGCTTGGCCGGGCCGTATTCAAGGCCCTCCTCGACCACCATGGCGGCGGCTACGGCGGCAATTTCAGCCTTCAGACTGTGCGGTTGAAAAGAGTTCATGGGGGTATTTTTGCACCTGCTGGACCGCTCAGCTGATGAAGGGTTGAAGCCGCGCCATCGCCGCTGCCTAAAATGCCGCATGCACATACATATATTGGGAATCTGCGGTACCTTCATGGGCGGCTTGGCCGCCCTCGCGCGCGAAGCTGGCCATCAGGTCACCGGCTGCGACACTGGCGTTTATCCACCCATGAGCGACCAGCTGCGCAGCTTGGGCATTGAACTGACCGAAGGCTATGACGCCAGCGTGTTGCAGCAAGCCGGCTTCAAGCCCGACATGTTTGTCATCGGCAACGTGGTCTCGCGCGCCCAGTTGCCAGACGGCAGCCCCAAGTTCCCGCTGATGGAGGCCATCCTCAACCAAGGTCTGCCGTACACCAGCGGCCCGCAGTGGTTAGCCGAGCACGTGCTGCAAGGTCGGCATGTGCTGGCCGTGGCGGGCACGCATGGCAAAACCACCACCACAGCCATGCTGACTTGGATTTTGGAGCAGGCGGGGTTGCAGCCGGGTTTCTTGATCGGCGGCGTGCCCTTGAACTTTGGCGTCTCCGCCCGCCTCGGCCAAGGCCAATGCTTTGTGATCGAGGCCGATGAGTACGACACGGCGTTTTTCGACAAGCGCAGCAAGTTTGTGCATTACCGGCCGCGCACAGCTATTTTGAACAACCTGGAGTTTGACCACGCCGACATTTTTGAAAACTTGGCGGCCATCGAGCGTCAGTTCCATCACTTGGTGCGCACCGTGCCGTCGCAAGGCCGCGTGGTCGTGAATGCCGCCGAGACCAGCTTGACGCGCGTGCTCGCGCAAGGCTGCTGCAGTGAGCAAGTGCTCTTCGGCGCCAGCCCGTCAAACCTAGCTGGCTTCACGGCCATGGGTGAACCGCAAGCCTTTCAAGTGCTGAAAGCGGGCCAGCCTATAGCTGAGGTGCACTGGGCGATCAGCGGTGTGCACAACCAGTTGAATGCGCTGGCCGCCATCGCTGCGGCTGAGCATGTTGGCGTCAGTCCAAGCACCGCAGCCCAAGCGCTGAGCACCTTTGAAAACGTCAAACGGCGCATGGAAGTGCGCGGCGTGGTGCAACGCCCGGGCGGCGACATCACGGTGTATGACGACTTTGCCCACCACCCGACCGCCATCAACACCACTGTCGACGGCTTGCGCCGGCAACTGAACGCGCAAGGCCACACGGCAGCACGCATCTTGGCGATTTTCGAGCCGCGCAGCAACACCATGAAGTTAGGCACCATGACGGCACAGCTGCCGTGGAGCTTGGAGCAAGCCGATCTGGCGTTTTGCCACGCCGGCGGTCTGGACTGGGATGCCAGAGCTGCCCTCGCCACTATGGGTGCGCGGGCCCAGGTGGCCGACACACTCGAAGCGCTGCTGGCCCAAGTCAAAGCCGCCGCCTTGCCCGGCGACCATTTGCTGTGCATGAGCAATGGCGGCTTTGGCGGCATTCACGCCAAATTGCTGGCCGCGCTGGCGACCTGAAAGTTCAGCGGGCGCGCCTGGCCTTCACGGACTGCGACAAGCCTTCCAGCAGATCCAGCGAATCGCCCCAGCTCAGGCAGGCGTCGGTGATGCTCTGGCCGTATGCCAGAGCTTTCGGGTCGTCCTTGCCGGGCGTGAACTTCTGCGCGCCGGGGTTCAAATGACTCTCCACCATCAGGCCGAAGACCTGGCGTGAGCCACCCGCCACTTGGGCCCCGATGTCACGCGCCACTTCCAGCTGCTTTTCATGCTGTTTGGAGCTGTTGGCGTGACTGCAATCGACCATCAAGGTGGCCGGCAATTTGGCGGCCTCGAGGTCTTTGCAGGCAGCGTTGACGCTGGCGGCGTCGTAGTTAGGTGCTTTGCCGCCGCGCAAAATCACATGACAGTCCGGGTTGCCATTGGTTTGCACAATCGCCACTTGGCCGTTTTTGTGCACCGACAAAAAGTGGTGACCGCGCGCCGCTGCTTGAATCGCGTCGGTAGCGATGCGGATGTTGCCATCCGTGCCATTCTTGAAGCCAATCGGGGCTGAAATACCTGACGCCAATTCGCGGTGCACCTGACTTTCGGTGGTGCGCGCACCGATCGCGCCCCAGGCGATCAAATCACCGATGTATTGCGGTGAAATCACGTCCAGAAACTCGCTCCCAGCGGGCAAGCCAATCCGGTTGATGTCGATCAGCAACTGACGCGCAATCCGCAGACCTTCATCGATGCGGTAGCTTTCATCCAAGTACGGGTCATTGATGAGGCCCTTCCAGCCGACCGTGGTGCGCGGCTTTTCGAAGTACACACGCATCACAATTTCCAACGTATCGGCGTATTTGTGGCGCTGCTCGACCAGCTTGCGGGCGTATTCCAAAGCCGCCATCGGGTCATGAATCGAGCAAGGGCCGATGACCACCAACAGGCGGTCGTCGGTGCCGGCCATGATGTTGTGAATATTGTGGCGGGTCTGGGTGATCAGACTCTCAACCGGCGTGCCGTCGATCGGGAAGAAGCGAATTAAATGCTCGGGCGGTGGAAGCACGGTGATGTCCTTGATGCGTTCGTCGTCGGTCTGGCTGGTTTTGTCGACGGGACGCACATAGCGGGCTTCGCTGGTGGTTTGGACTGACGCATTCATGACGGGCTTCCTTCTGGGTTAACGGGGAAATTCAGATGCAAAAAAAAACCGCCGGGGGTCCGGCGGTTTTTGAGATTCAGCTGCGTTTTTTAGACTTACGCAAGGATCTCTCTACCGCCGAAGGCGCTTGAGAACCAAAAGTAAGAAAAATAAAAAGCTGCTGAATGCATGGGTTCAATGTAGCACAGGTGGTTGACGCGAAAAAATCAGGCGGTGCCGCCGACCGTCAGGCCGTCGATGCGCAAGGTCGGCTGGCCCACGCCCACCGGCACACTCTGGCCTTCTTTGCCGCAGGTGCCGACACCGCTGTCGAGCGCCATGTCATTGCCCATCATGGTCACGCGTGTCAGCGCATCAGGGCCGTTGCCGACAATCGTCGCGCCCTTGACGGGGTAGAGAATCTTGCCGTTTTCAACCCAGAAGGCTTCGCTGGCTGAGAAGACGAATTTGCCGGAAGTGATGTCGACCTGACCGCCGCCAAAGTTGGTGGCGTAAAGCCCCTTCTTGATGCTCGCCACGATCTCTTCGGGAGCCTTGTCACCGCCCAGCATGTAGGTGTTGGTCATGCGCGGCATCGGCGTGTGCGCGTAGCTTTCGCGGCGGCCGTTGCCGGTCGGTTTGACCTTCATCAAGCGCGCATTCATCGAGTCTTGGATGTAGCCCTTCAAGATACCGTCTTCGATCAGCACATTGCGCTGGCTGGCATTGCCTTCGTCGTCCACGTTGAGGGAACCGCGGCGGTCGGCCAGCGTGCCGTCATCCAGCACCGTCACGCCTTTGGCCGCTACGCGCTCGCCAATGCGGCCGGCGAAAGCGCTCGAGCCCTTGCGATTGAAGTCACCCTCCAATCCGTGGCCAATCGCTTCGTGCAACAAAATACCGGGCCAGCCGGAACCCAGCACCACAGTCATCTGACCGGCGGGCGCTGGGCGAGCTTCGAGATTGGTCAGCGCGGCCTTGACCGCCGCATCGACATATTCATTGATCTGGTCTTCGCCAAAATAAGCCAGGCCAAAGCGACCACCGCCACCGCCTGAACCGACTTCGCGCCGGCTCACGCCCGCGATTTTTTGCTCGGCAATCACCGTCACGCTCAAGCGCACCAGCGGCCGCACGTCGGCCGCCAATGTGCCGTCGGCACGCGCCACCATGATCACGTCATATTCACTGGCCAAGCCGGCCATGACTTGCACTACGCGCGGGTCTTTGGCTTTGGCGAGTTTTTCGACACGCTCCAACAATTTGACTTTGGCGGTGCTGTCGAGCGAGGCGATCGGGTCGATGTCGCTGTACAGCGAACGGCTACCCGCCACTTTGCGGGCGCTTGTCTTGACTCGGCCTGCCTTGGTGGCGGCTGAAATGGTGCGCACGGTGCGGGCCGCGTCGAGCAGAGAGGCTTCAGAAATATCGTCTGAGTACGCAAAAGCGGTTTTCTCGCCGCTGACAGCGCGCACGCCGACGCCTTGGTCAATGCTGAAGGAGCCGGTTTTGACAATACCTTCTTCCAAGCTCCAGCCTTCGCTGCGGGTGTACTGAAAATACAGGTCAGCGTCATCCACGCCGTAAGACGTGATCTCACCCAAGGCCCGGCGCAAATGAGCTTCAGTCAGCCCAAAGGGTGCCAACAGCAGCTTTTCAGCGATGGCCAGCCGCTCAGACGTCGCATCGGCGTGGGGCCGGGCGCTGGGCGCAAAGAAGTCTGTTTTACGAGCCGAACCGGGGGAGGATTTGAGTGACACCATAATTCATTGTAGGCAGTCTGCCTGAGCCGCGCGGCAGGCAGGGCTTCTCGCGTTCAGGACTGAATCAGCCGTTTCGACTTGGCAATTGACATCAAAATACCGACCGCCAGCCCCAGCGTGACCATCGCCGTGCCGCCGTAGCTGATGAAGGGCAATGGCACGCCGACCACCGGCAAAATGCCGCTGACCATGCCCATGTTGACGAACGCATAGGTGAAGAAAATCATGGTCACCGCGCCCGCCAACAGTCGGGCAAACAGCGTCGGTGCATCCAGCGCAATGGCCAGCCCGCGCAAGATCAGGAAAATAAAACCGCCGATCAGCATCAGATTGCCCAGCAGTCCAAATTCTTCCGAAAAGGCGGCAAAAATGAAGTCAGTCGTGCGCTCTGGAATGAACTCCAGATGGGTTTGCGTGCCGGCCATGAAGCCTTTGCCAAAAATACCGCCAGAGCCAATGGCGATCATCCCCTGAATGATGTGAAAGCCCCGGCCCAGCGGGTCACGCGAAGGGTCGAGCAGCGTGCAAATGCGCTGCTGCTGGTAGTCATGCAGAATCGGCCAACGCATGCCGTCGGCGCACAACTGCGGCTCAAACCACACCACCAAGGTGATGCACACCAAGCCCAGCAGCACCGGCGGCACAATCAGTCGCCAACTCAGGCCAGCGAAAAAAATCACCGCCAGCCCGGCCGCCAACACCAGCAGCGAGGTACCCAGATCCGGCTGCTTCATGATGAGACCCACCGGCACCACCAGCAGCAGTCCCGCCGCCAGAAAATCAAGCGGCCGCAATTGCCCTTCGCGCTTTTGGAACCACCAAGCCAGCATCAGCGGCATGGCGATTTTCAGGATTTCGCTGGGTTGAATGACCACCCCCAGATTGATCCAGCGTTTAGCGCCTTTTTTGGTCACGCCGAACACCGCAACGGCCACCAACAGCGCCACACCCAACACATAAATAGGCACGGCAAACGCCATCAGCCGCTGCGGTGGGATCTGCGCCACCACAAACATGATGGCCCCGGCAATCAGCATGTTGCGGCCATGGTCGACAAAACGCGTACCGTGGTCATAACCAGACGAATACATGATCAGTAGCCCGGCACACGCCAGCGAAAAAACCGCAAAAGCCAAGGGCCCGTCGAACCCTTGAAACAGGGGCGCGATGCGACGCAATAAAGTGGGTTTTTCAAAAGTGACGGCCATGGACTAATTATCCGTCAAGCTACCATCGTCGAATGTCCACGACCCATCTGCTTTACCTGCACGGTTTTCGCTCTTCGCCGCGCTCCATGAAGGCCATGAAAATGGCCGACGCTGTCCAATCCCGCCACCCGCAAGTGCATTGGTGGTGCCCGCAGTTGCCGCCATCACCTCGCGAAGCCATGGCGCTGCTGATGGCCGGTGTGGCGCAATGGCCAGCCCGCAACATGGCCGTGGTCGGCTCGTCGCTGGGCGGCTTTTACGCGACCTGGATCGCCGCACAAACCGGCTGCAAAGCCGTTCTGCTGAATCCGGCGGTCGACCCGGCGCGCGACTTGAGCCGTTGCATTGGCGAACAAACAAATTGGCATGACCCGCTGGAGACTTTTTTCTTCAAACTCGAGTTTGTGCAGGAACTGCAAGACCTCCAAGCCGGCCCCTTGGCGCAGCCCGAGCGCTTGCTGGCCATCATCGCCAAGGGCGACGAAGTGCTGGACTGGCGCGAGATGAGCACTCGCTACGCCGCCGCCCACCAGAAGCTGCTGGAAGGCGGCGACCACGCCCTCAGCGATTTCGACGCCCACTTGGACGAAGTTCTGGCCTTTTTAGACTTGGCCTGAAACCGCTGCGCCGGGCCGGTGCCCATGGGACAATTCGGCGCATGCATACATTGTTTGAAGAAGCCGGCAAATTTCTGGCCGGCCGCATCCTGTCGGAATCCGACGCCTCGCTGCAGGTCGAACTGGACTCCGGTAAACGGGTCAAGGTCAAAGCCGCCCACGCCCTGCTGAAATTTGAAAAACTGGCGCCCGCCGAATTGGTCGCCAAAGGCCAGCTGCTCAGTCTGGAGATTGACCTCGACCTGGCTTGGGAGTTCGCCAGCGACGAAGAGTTCGGTTTTGCCGATCTGGCGCGTGACTATTTCAGCGCCGACCCGAGCCAGGCCCCCAGCATTGAGCAACAAGCCGCGGCCTTGTTCCGGCTGTTTGAGTCGCCGCACTACTTTCGCCGCGCCGGCAAAGGCCGCTTCAAAAAAGCCCCGGCCGACATCTTGCAACTCGCGCTCGCCGGTATCGAGAAGAAAAAACAACTTGCCGCGCAAATCACCGCTTGGGCCGAAGAACTGGCGCAAGGCCAATGCCCGGACCCGGTGCGCGAGCAACTTTACAAGATTCTCTTCAAGCCCGACAAAAACAGCGCCGAATACAAAGCGGTGGTTGAAGCGGCCCGCGCCACGCATCTGCAACCGCTGGACTTGCTGCAGCGCGCCGGCGCGATCGCCTCGGCCTACCAGTTCCACTGGAAGCGCTTTTTGTTCGAGAATTTCCCCAAAGGCACGGGCTTTCCGGCCTTGCAAGCGCCAGCTGCGCCTGACGAATTGCCCTTGGCCGATGTCAAGGCGTTTTCCATCGACGACTCCAGCACCACGGAAATCGACGACGCGCTGTCGGTGCAAGGCTTTGGCAGCGGCACCATCACGCTGGGCATTCACATTGCAGCGCCCGGACTCGCAGTGCTGCCCGGCAGCCCCATCGACGCGCTCGGCCGGGCGCGCCTGTCGACGGTCTACATGCCCGGCTACAAGCTGACCATGCTGCCCGACGAAGTGGTGCAAAACTACACGCTGCAAGAGGGCCGCAACTGCCCGGCCTTGTCGCTTTACGTCACGCTGGACGAAGCCACGCTGGAAATTCGCGAGACAGTCACGCGGCTCGACTTGGTGCCGATCATCAGCAACTTGCGCCACGACAAACTCGACACCACCTTCACCGAAGCCTTTTTTGAAACCGCACTGACCAGCGCGCCACCGGCCGATGTCGCTTGGGGCGTGGAACTGTGCTTTTTGCACCGGCTGGCGCGGCACCTCAAGGCGCAACGCGAAGTGGTCCGCGGCAAGCCCGAAAACTTCAACCGGCCCGACTACAACTTCAAGCTCGACAACCCTTCAGGCGGCGAACCGCTGGGCGACGAGACCGTCAGCATCAGCATTCGCCAGCGCGGCGCGCCGCTTGATTTGATCGTCGCCGAGGCCATGATTTTGGCCAACAGCACTTGGGGCGAATGGCTGGCCGAACATGGCGTGCCGGGCATTTACCGCAGCCAAGCCAGCATGGCGCCGGGCGTCAAAGTGCGCATGGGCACCAAAGCTTTGCCGCACGCCGGCATTGGCGTCAAAAGCTACGCTTGGAGCACCTCACCGCTACGCCGTTATGTCGACTTGGTGAACCAGTGGCAAATCATTTCTTGCGTGCGGCATGGCCGCACTGCCGCACTGGCTGCACCGTTCAAGCAACGCGACACCGAACTCTTTGCCATCATCTCCGGTTTCGATGCGGCCTATAGCGCGTACAACGGTTTTCAGTCGGGCATTGAGCGTTACTGGACACTCAAATACCTGCAACAAAACGGTATCACCGAGCTCACCGCGACCTTCTTCAAAGACAACTTGGTGCGCGCCGATGACTTGCCGCTGGTGCTGCCGGCAGCGGGTGCGCAAGGCTTGCCACGCGGTGCACGGGTGCGCGTCAAGCTGGGCGAGATTGACGAGATCACGCTGGACATCCACAGCACCGTGATCGAGCGGCTCGACACCGAACCCGAAGACGCCGCAGCGGCCACAGACGAGGACTTGGATTCCGAAGAATCCGAATTCGCCGCCGGCCCGATCTCGATCGCCGTTGACCTCAGCGAGAACGACAGCGATACAGCCAGCGCGGTCAACACCGTCAGTGCGCCCGCCGCTTAAAACGCGGCGCCTCACCACAGCAGCCAACCCGTGAAATTGCCCGGCACCTTGCAACTGGCCTTGGGCGTTTCAGTGCTGCTGCACGCCCTGTTGCTGGCCGTGCGCTTTGTTGACCCGGCGCAATTTGACCGAATTTTTCAGGACACGCCACTGGAAGTGATCTTGGTCAACAGCAAAGCCAACGAACGGCCTGACAAAGCCAAAGCGATTGCGCAGTTTTCACTGGCTGGCGGCGGCGACTTGGACAAAGGCCGCGCTTCATCGCCTCTACCGCCTGTACCGCCTTTATCGCCTTCGGCATTGACCGATGTGGCCGATCCTGCAGACGACGTCCAGCGCAAGATCGCCTCGATGCAAGCGCAGCAAATGCAACTGCTGACGCAGATTAAAAGGCAGCTTGCCGAGATGCCGCCGCCGATGGTGGCGCGCATGGCGCCAGACCCCGCGCAGGCCGAGCGTGAAGAAAAACGCCGGCAGCTGATGAACATCCTGGCCGAGATCGAAAAACGCATCAGCGCCGAAAACGAGCGGCCCAAAAAACGCTACATCAGCCCAGCCACGCGCGAAGAGGTCTACGCGCTGTATTACGACCGCTTGCGACGCAAGATTGAAAGCCAAGGCACGACCGCCTTTCCGGCGCTGGCCGGCCAAAAACTCTATGGCGAACTGACGATGGCCCTGACGGTGAACTTCAATGGTCAACTGGTGGCCACCGAAGTCATGCAAAGCTCGGGTAACCTCACGCTAGACCGGCAGGCGCAAAGCATCGCCTTGCGCTCTGCACCTTTCGGACGTTTCACGCCAGACATGCGACGCCAGGCCGACCAAATTGTGGTGGTCTCGCGCTTCACGTTCACGCGTGACGACACCTTGCAAACCCAGCTCAGTACGCACTGAGCTATGCACCAAGCGTCAGACCAAAAATATATTCTTATGCAGTCATGAGCCAGCCCATCACCCCCAGAAAATCAGCGCTGTTACGGCCGCTGTTCAAGCTGCTGATGCTGCTGCTTGTGGCCGTGCTGACGTTGCAGCTTTATTTTGTTGGTCGTATTGCGTTAATGGCCGTGCTCGCACCGGAGTCCACCGCCTTCCAACGCTCAGAAATCTTCCGCGTGGTGAACACCACCGGAGCGCTCAAATGGCGGCAAAACTGGGTCCCTTATGCGGAGATCTCGGTGAACCTGAAGCGCGCCGTCATCACCTCCGAAGACGCCAGCTTCACCGAGCATGACGGGCTGGATTTGGAAGCCCTGGAAAAGGCTTGGGGCAAAAACGCCGCGGCTGAACAGCGCGCCCAAAAAATAGCCGATCGGCTTGCCGCGGATGCAGCCAAACGCCAGTCCAATAAAAAAACCGGCAACTCAACGCCAGCACCTTTGAAGCCGGCCGTCAAAGCACCCAAAATTGTTGGCGGCTCGACCATCACCCAGCAGCTCGCCAAGAATCTTTTTCTGTCGGGTGAACGCACCCTCCTGCGCAAAGGTGAAGAGTTGGTGCTCACGCTACTGCTGGAGGCGCTGTTGAACAAGCAACGCATTTTGGAGATTTACCTCAACAACGTCGAATGGGGTGAAGGCATTTTTGGGGCCGAAGCCGCGGCCCAGCACTACTTTCGCAAACCCGCCGCCCGACTCAGCCCTTACGAAGCAGCCCGGCTGGCAGTGATGCTGCCGCGCCCACGCTATTTTGAAACCCGGCCCAACTCCGAGTACTTGGCCTCACGCGCCAACACCATCGTGGCGCGCATGGGCGGCGTGGTCGTGCCCTGATGCGTATCTTAGGCATTGACCCCGGGCTGCAAATTGCCGGTTTTGGCGTCATCGACGTCGATGGCCAAACGCTGACTTACGTCGCCAGCGGCACCATCAAAACCACACACTTGGTGGGCGGCCCGTTGCCGGCCCGACTCAAGGTGTTGTTTGATGGCGTGCGCGAAGTGGTGGCCCGCTACCAGCCCGACCAAGCGTCGGTTGAAATCGTTTTTGTCAACGTCAACCCGCAAGCCACCTTGCTGCTAGGACAAGCCCGCGGCGCCTGCATCACGGCGCTGGTGGCGAGTGATTTACCGGTCAGTGAATACACCGCCCTACAGATGAAAAAAGCCGTGGCGGGCTACGGCAAAGCCGGCAAAGCAGAGGTGCAAGAAATGGTCATGCGACTGCTCAAACTGCCATCATTGCCCGGCAAAGACGCCGCCGACGCCTTGGGCTTGGCCATCACGCATGCGCACGTCGGGCCCGCCATGGCCA
>Ga0208916_10000129_pt1 | contig 36046 bp, 34 predicted proteins | sample DEB19_08_DNA_5_FD_184523 | JGI IMG/M metagenome (GOLD analysis project Ga0208916, IMG submission 184523) | Aqueous microbial communities from the Delaware River and Bay under freshwater to marine salinity gradient to study organic matter... | ecosystem: Environmental > Aquatic > Marine >... | reverse complement strand
GGTCTTGCTGGCCGAAGAAGGCATCAATCTTTTTTTGGCGGGTGAAGCCAGCGCGGTTCACGACTTTTTGACTTGGCTGCGCAGTGACCGCCGGTTTGAGGGCTTGACTGCCAAAGAAAGTTGGTCGGACTCACAGCCCTTCAAAAAGCTTCTGGTGAAAATCAAACCGGAAATCATCCGCATGAACCACCCGACGATTCAGCCTGCCAGTGGCCGGGCGCCGGCGGTTGATGCGCTCACCCTCAAACGCTGGCTGGACCAAGGCCACGACGATCACGGACAAGCCGTGGTCACACTCGACACGCGCAACGCTTTTGAAGCGGACTGCGGCACGTTTGCCAGCGCGATCGACTGGCGTATCGACAAGTTCACCGAGTTTCCAGACGCCTTCAAAGCGCACCAAGCCGAGCTGCAAGGCAAGACCGTGGTGAGCTTTTGCACCGGCGGCATCCGCTGCGAAAAAGCCGCTATTTTGATGCGCGAAGCCGGACTGACCGATGTCTTCCAGCTCGACGGCGGCGTTCTGACTTATTTTGAGCAAGTCGGCCAAGCGCATTACACCGGCGGCTGCTTTGTCTTTGACGACAGGCGCGTTGTTGATGCGGCCTTGACGCCACGACCTGAACTCGTCGTTGGCTCCGAGGCCTGAACAGGCCCATGCTGGCCGTGACGCAGAAAACCTGTCGACACTAACTCAGCGGGCAGGCTCGAAGGGTCGTCAACAGCTCAAGCCGCCCGCAGGCAATCGACAATCTTCAGACGCGCCGCACCCCAAGCGGGGATGAAGCCACCGACCAGGCCCATGAACAATGCAAAAGCAATCGTCTGCCAAGCAATCGTCGGCGTCAGCTTGAACTGGAAGGCCAGCTCGGAGAAGGTCTGGAAGTTGGTGGTGGAGATATTGACCGTCTGCATCAGCGAGGCCGCCGCCAGCCCGAGCAGGCCGCCGACCAGCGACAGCAGCAGCGACTCCCCCAAAAAGGCCAGCAACACCGCGCCGCGCCGGAAGCCCAGGGCGCGCAGCGTGCCGATCTCGCCGACGCGCGAAGCGACCGCAGCGAACATGGTGATCATGGCGCCAACGATGGCACCGATCGAGAAGATCACCGACAGCGCCGTGCCCAGGATGCTGATGAATTTGGCCAGCGCCTCGGACTGCTCGGCGTAGAACTGCGTCTCCGGCTTGAGCTCCACCGTCATCCGCGGGTCGGCCTCCAGCGCGGCCTTGATCGCCTCGAACTGGCTGGCGTCGGCGAGGCGGAACACCACGCTGGAAAAAGCGTTGCGCCGAAAAGCCTGCAGCATCTGCTCGGCGTCGCCCCAGATTTCGGAGTCAAAACCGGTGCGCCCGGCATCAAAAACGCCGACTACCGTCCAATCCCGCCCGGCAAAGCGCAGCGTCTCGCCCAGGCCTGCCCCCTGAAAGCCACGCGCAATCGCGCGGCCGGTGATGATTTCCGACGTGCCGGGCCGAAACATCCGCCCCTCGACCATCTGCACTTGCGGGCGCAGTTGCAGGCCGCGCTCGGTGGTGCCGCGCACCGTCACATTGCTGGGCTTGCCGCTGCCGCGCTTGGGCAGGTTGTTCAAGACGACCGGCTCCTTGCTGATCAGCGGCCGGCCGGCGGCGTCGGTGGCGATGCCGGGCAGGCTTTCCAGAATGGCCGCCTGCGCGCGCTCGACCGCGCTGTTGATCTCGGCCCCCGCGCCCTTGCGCAGCGCGATCACATTGTCCGGCTGGCCGGTCGCCACCAACGTCGCGCGTATGCCCTCGCTCATCATCAGCACGGTGGCAAACACATAAACCACCAGCGCCATGCCGCCGGCCGTCAGCAAGGTGGTGACGCGGCGCACCCAGAGGTTGCGGGCGATGTAAGAGGCAGGAATGAACTTCACGCAACGTGCCTCAAACCCTGCACGATGTCGATCCGGCTCATCTTCCAGGCCGGCCAGGCGGCGGCGACCGCACCGACGATCAAGGCGGCCAGCAGTTGCAGCGCCATCGTCAGCGGAGTGACATGAAAGGCCGGGAACAGCGTGCCGGCGGCCGAACCAAAGGCGGCCGCCAGCGGCAGCGTCAACGCCAAACCGGCCAAGCCGCCCAGCAGGGCGATCAGCAGGCTTTCGCCGAACAGCAGTTTGACGACAAAGCTCGGCGCAAAGCCCAGCGCCTTCAGGGTGGCGTATTCGGCCAGGCGCTCGCGGGCGGTCATCGTCATCGTGTTGGCCATCACCGCCATGATGATGACGACGATGATGTAGCTGACCGCCTCGATCGCCACCAGGATCGCCTCGCTCATCGAGACAAAACTGAGCTGGAAGGCCGATTCGGTCTCGGTCAGCGTCTCGGCCCGGGAGTTCTTGAACTCCGCGTCCAGGCGCTGCGAAATCAGCGCCGCGTTCTGCGGCTCGTTGATGCCGACGATGTAGACCCCCACATAGTCGGCGCGGTTGCCAAAGCGCTTGCGGATCGATTCGTTCAGGTAGTCCCAATGGAACAAGAGCTGGCTTTCATCGGTTTTGGCCTCGGCTCCGTCCCAGATGCCGCGCAGATTGAAGGTCCAGGTGCCGGGGTAGATGGTGCCGCGCAGCGGGATCTGGTCGCCCACCTTCCAGCCGAACTTGTCGGCCAATTTGCGCCCGACGATGGCTCCCTGGCGGTCCCGCAAGAACGCCAGCCGCTCGTCGGCCGTCAGGCGGTACTCCGGGTACAGCGCCAGATAGCTGACCGGCTCGACGGCGAACTGCGGAAAGAAATTGCGTTCGGTGATGTAAACCCCGCCAAACCAGTTCGACCACGAAATAGCCGCCACTCCGTCCACACCCTTGATGCGCTGCGCATAGTTCAGCGGCAGCGGGAAGGTCAGCGAAATGGCGCTGCGCGTCACCAACCGCGTGCTGCTGCTGCCCTCCACCCCGGCATACCAAGCGCCGACGATGGTGCGCAGCAAGCCAAACGCAGCCAACGCCACCACCAGTCCGAACAGCGTCAGCGCCGTGCGCAGCTTGTGGCGGAAGGCGTTTTTGAGCAGCAGCTTGAAGATGAACATGTCAGCCGCCCAGCGGTTGCACCTCATCCACCAGCACGCCCTTGTCCAGATGCACCATCCGGTGCGCCCGTTCGGCGGCTTTCGGGTCGTGGGTGACCATCACGATGGTTTTGCCGAGGTTGCGGTTCAGCTCGTCCAACAGGCTCAGCACCTCCTGCCCGGTGTGGCGGTCCAGGTCGCCGGTCGGCTCGTCGGCCACGATCAGCGTCGGGTCGCTGACCAGCGCGCGGGCAATCGCCACCCGCTGCTGCTGGCCGCCGGACAACTCGTTCGGGTAGTGATCCATGCGGTCATCGAGCTTGACCATTTCCAGCGCCGCTTGGGCATGGACGCGGCGCTGGCGGGCCGACAGGTCAGTCAGCAGCAACGGCAGCTCGACGTTCTCGAACGCGGTCAGCACCGGCAGCAGGTTGTAGAACTGGAAGATGAAGCCGACATTCCTGGCCCGCCAATCGGCCAATTGGCCTTCGCTGAGGCTGGCGATGTCGATGCCGCCGATCTCGATGCGGCCGCTGCTGGGCTGGTCGATGCCGGCGATCAGGTTCAGCAAGGTGCTTTTGCCGGAGCCGCTCGGGCCCATCAGCGCGATGAAGTCGCCGGCCATCACATCGAGCTGAATGTCCAGCAACACCGGAATATGCTGGCCGCCGCGCTGGTAGGACTTGGACAGCTCGCGAATGCGGATCAAGGGCAGATCAAGCGCGTTGGCAGTCATTTATTTGCCGCCCAACTTGACTTGCATGCCGGTCTTCAGCTGGGCCGCCGGCGACAGCACCAGCCGCTCGCCCGATTGCAGCGTGCCGCTCACAGCGGTCACCTCGACCACATCACCGAGTTTGCGGCCGACCTTGACCTCCACCGCTTCCAACAACTCCTTGTCGCCTTCGCGCTTGAGGCGCAGCAAAAATTGCTTGCCGTCCTGCCCCTGCCCCTGAATCTGCAAGGCTTTGGGGTTGACGGCCAGCACCGGTTGTTGATCGGCGGCGGTCGGCGCTTGCGACAAGAAACTGACCTTGGCACTCATCTCCGGCAGGATGCGCGGGTCGAGCTTTTCGAACTGGATCTTGGTCACCACGGTGGCCTTGGCGCGGTCCACCGTCGGCACGATGCCGGCCACTTGGCCACGAAAGCGCATTTCCGGCAGCGCGTCCAGCGTGATCTCGACCGGCTGGCCCTGCGTCGCCTTGGAGAGGCTGCCTTCCGACACATCGGCCTCCACCTCCAGCGTGCTCAGGTCCGCCATCGTCACCACCGCGCCCTGCGAGCCGGCCGCGTTGGAAAACGGCGTGATGATGTCGCCCACATTGGCGTTCTTGTTCAGCACCACGCCGTCAAAGGGCGCGCGGATTTCGGTGTAGTCGCGGTTGACTTGCTGCACCGTCACCAGCGCCTGCGCTTGGGCTACGCCGGCCTGGGCTTGCGCCACGCTGGCTTGGGCAGCGGCTTGGCCGGCGCGGGCTGCATCCAACCGGCGTTGGTTCGCATCCAAGGCTTGCGGCGACACAAAACCTTGCGCCTGCAAGCCCTTGCTGCGCTGCAGCTCAGCGTCTGCATTGGTCAGTTCCACCTCAGCTTGGCGCACCCCGGCCAGCGCTTGGCGCACACCCGCTTCTGCTTGGCGCACACCGGCTTGCGCAGTGCCCAGAGCGGCCTGTACATCGCTGGCGTCGAGCCGCGCGATCAGGTCGCCCTTTTTGAGCCGACTGCCTTCGCGCACCAGCAACTCGATCAGCCGACCGGTCGCCTTTGAAGCCACCGCCGCCCGGCGCTGCGCCACCACATAGCCGGAGGCCGTCAATTGCAGATATTGCTGGGACGGATAGGTTTGCAGCACCGAGGTGACTTGCACCTCGGGCTTGGCCGTCAGCGTCAGCGCCAGTGCAGCGCCCAACACAAGGGCCGCAGCGAGCAGCCAGGGCCAGAACTTACGACGGCGTTTGGACTGAGGCGGCTTCGAGCGGTCGATTTTGAGTTCAGCGATGGAGGGCGATGCCGTGGGAGAGTCAGCCATGGTGTTCAAGTCAGCAAAGTAAGTTGAGGCGGATGCGATTCGGGATGATTGCTTGCGTTTGAGATGATTGTGCACAGGTTAAAAAACCCAGGCGGTCAACATTGAAAATGGGGTTATCGACTGCAGGGTCAGGCCACCCGTCCGAGCACAAGGGCACACTTGGCACCGCCAGTGTTTTGCAGCCACGAACTGGCCCGTAAATCTGACGGTACAGCGTACTTGTTCGTGCCGCTGCGTTGAAGCAGAGGTGACTGGTTTATTCCTTCAAAACGTGCAACACGTCCGAACGGAATTCACGGTTGTACAAAATCACGATCACCACGGCAGTGGCTACAACAAAAGCAATGGTTGAGAAAAACCAAGCCATGACCGCAAAGCTCAGGTAATAAGCGCGCAAGCCGTCGTTGAAGGTTTCAGCGGCCAACCCAACCATGCGGCTGGCACGTCCAGCAAAAGCATCGCGGTCAAACTTGCCGGACGCGAAATCAGCCGGCGGCGGCAAAGAACCGATCAACAAGGCGACAAATGTGTACTGACGCATTGACCAGCTGAAGCGAAAAAAGGCATAAACGAATATGCCAATGATCATCAGCACCTTCAGATCAAAAATCAGCACAGACGTCTGTACCGCAAACGGTATTTCATGCACCAGCTCGCTGGCCCGGTCGGTTGTGCCCAATAGCGCAAACAGCCCGCCAATGATGATGATGGTGGTCGACGAAAAGAAGGCTGGCGTGCTTGACAAGTTCTGCGTGATGATCCCATCGATCACCCGAGGATCTCGCGATGTGGCCTGCATCAGCCAGTGATGCCGGTAACGGTTGGTAGCCCACAAAATGGAAGGGCGCGTGAAGTTCTCGTTACGGGAGAACTGTGAATAGGCTACCCAGACCCCAAAAAACCAAATGATGGCCAGCCAGTCAGACCAGGGCAGAAGTGTAAAAATTCGCATGTTCGAATTTAAACATGACATTCACTTCAAACAGCAATCGTTAACGCATAGGAACGACGTACTCACTGAACCGCAAGGCCCGCCCCAATGGGCCCGGCCTTGCGCGTGTACGTCTGTGCGTTTACTTGAAGCGAGCCGCTACTGCCGCTACCCGCTGACCAAAAGCACGGGCGTTGGTCAGGTCACCAGGCAGCATTTCGCTGGCACCAGCGTCTGAAGGCGACTGCGCCATGGCACCCATGGACGAACCCAAAAAATTAGGGTCATTGCGATCCGCAGCCTTGCTGTTGCTCGGCAACAAGCCTTGGCTGATCCAGATGCCGCCATGTTGCATCGCCAAGGTACACAAATAGCTCAAGGTCGAGGCCTTGTCACCGTTCATGGACGCGCTGTTGGTGAAACCAGCAAACAACTTGTCTTTCCAAGTCTGAGTGAACCAAGGCTTGGAACTGGCGTCTGCAAATTTTTTGAACTGCCAGCTCACATTGCCCATGTAGGTGGGCGAACCCATGATGATGGCGTTGGCTGCAGCCAGGGTTTCCCAACCGCCCTCTGGCAAATTGCCTTCGGCGTCAATCGCCACCAAGTCGGCGCCGGCGCCCTCTGCAACGGCTTGCGCCATGCGTTGTGTGTGGCCGTAACCTGAATGAAATACAACTGCGATTTTGGTCATTTTGAAGTTTCCTTATTTGTTAAGTTTGGCGTCAACGCTCCAGGCGCCAGCGCCCCAAGCGGCAATGCTCAACAAGCCACCGACAACACCGATGTTCTTGAAAAAAGCTTGTTGCTGCGACATCACCATCTCAGCCGGGATGCCCCAGAACTTGTGGAAGATGAAGGTGATGACGAGGGTGAAGATGGCAATGCCCAAAGCCGCCCAGCGGGTTTGAAAACCAACCAGCAGCAAGATGCCGAGGCCAAGTTCAACCACGATGGCGATCGCCGCAGCGACTTCAGGCAGGGGCACACCCATGGCAGCGATGTAGCCAGCGGTTCCAGCGAAGCCGCCGATTTTGGCAAAGCCTGCAGGGATGAACAGCAAAGCGATCAAGGCGCGGCCAATCAAGGACAGCGGATTTTGCAGGGAAGTGAACATGAGACTCATTCTTTCAAAGATAAAAAACAACGATAACGGGAAGGGAAACTAAAAATGGGGAAAGACTCAAGCACTCAAATCAAACACCAGCACCTCGGCATCTTGGCCGTTCGTCAGGTGCAAGGCGGTCTCGGCTTCGAGCTTGGCCGCGTCGCCAGCCAACAGCCGCTGGCCATTGACTTGCAGTTCACCGCGAATCAATTGCACATAGGTTTTGCGCTGTGGATTGAGCACCAAGCGTGCTTCTTCGAGGCCGTCAATCAGCCCGGCATACAAGCGGGCGTCCGCATGGATGGTGACTGAGCCTGACGCGCCATCCGGTGAGGCCACCAAACGCAGCTTGCCGCGTTTGTCAGCATCGGCAAAACTCTTTTGCTCGTAGCCAGGTTCAATCCCGGTGACGTTGGGTTGAATCCAAATCTGCAAAAAATGCGTGACTGAATCGGGCGAATGGTTGAACTCGCTGTGCGAGATACCCCGGCCTGCGCTCATGCGCTGCACATCGCCCGGCGGAATTGACGCGCCGTTGCCAATGTTGTCTTTGTGGCCGATGGCACCGCTCATCACGTAGCTGATGATTTCCATGTCGCGGTGGCTGTGCGTGCCAAACCCGGTGCCCGGTGCAATGCGATCTTCATTGATGACGCGCAAATTACCAAAGCCCATGTGCTCGGGATCGTGGTAACCGGCAAAGGAAAACGAGTGGTAAGACTTGAGCCAGCCATGGTCAGCGTAGCCGCGTTCGTCGGAGAGTCGCAAGGTCAACATGGCAAATCCTTTGAATTCATAAAAATCATCGAAAAAATCTACTGATTCAGTCGGTAAACGAATGAGTCATCGTTTAAGAATTTAACTTTAGCCTGTTCACATCGTTTAAAAGATGAACGTTTTTGGCGTCAATGTTCAATAAAATTGAATAGAAGTCCCCCTCAATGCCCGCTTGTACGAATGGAATCGGCATGCGACCGATGCGATAAACTCAAAATTAATCGATAAATCAGCAAAAAACCGACCCTATGGCACGTAAATCACCACTTCCATCCGCTGCTGACGGGAACATCGGAACCACCCGTGCGAGCGCCGTCTATGCGCAATTGCGCGCTGACATCACCCACGGAATTTTGGAACCTGGCAGCAAGCTGCGGGTCGAGGCCATGTGCAAACGTTACGAAGTTGGCGCCAGCCCGCTGAGGGAAGCTCTCAGCCGCTTGTCTGCTGAAGGTTTAGTCAACCGAACCGAACAGCGTGGCTTCAATGTCACGGCTCTTCAGTGGAACGAGTTGCCCATCCTGACCCACAGCCGAGCCCAGCTTGAAAGCTTGGCCTTGCGCGAATCCATCAACGCACGCGACACGGCTTGGGAACACGAATTGGTGTTGCTGGTGCATCAACTCTCACGCACGCCGCGCTCACTGGCGCAAGACCACTACGTCCCCAACCCGAAATGGGAAAGCTTGCACCGCGAGTTTCACCGCGTGCTGTTGGCGCGTTGTCCGTCGCGTTGGATGCGCGGTTTCTGCGACAGCTTGGCCGATGAAGCTTACCGCTTTCGCCAAGTGGCGGCCGGCCAAAACTTCAGCTCTCGCCACGAGCACACCGAGCACGTGGCGATATTTGAAGCCGCCATCGCCGGCGATGCAGACGAAGCCGTCAAGCTGCTGGTGCAGCACTACACGCGCACCGCCACATTGGTTGCCAGCCAAGCCAAGGAAGGCGGCCACAGCGCCTGACATGGACTCAACTCAGCCGGCAATCGTCAGACGATCTTGACGCTCAAGTTCGGCAAACCGTCGATGTGGCAATCGATGACATCGCCGCGCACCACCGGCCCGACGTTCTCTGGCGTGCCCGAATAAATGATGTCGCCGGGCATCAACTCAAACGCCTCTGAGAGCTTGCTGATCTGTTCGGCCACGCTCCAGATCATCTGGTTCAAATTGGCGTTTTGCTTGGTCTGGCCATTCACCTTGAGCCAGATATTGCCTTGGGTGAAAGGCCCGGTCTGCGTCGCCAAATGCAGCGGTCCGATCGGGGCAGACCGGTCAAAACTCTTGCCAATTTCCCACGGTTTTTTCTCGTCACCCAAAGCACGCTGCAAATCGCGACGGGTCATGTCCAAACCCAACCCGTAGGCGTAAACATGCTCCAGCGCGCGGGCCATCGGAATGTTGCGTCCACCCTTGTTCAGTGCCGCCACGAGTTCGACTTCGTAGTGGTAGTTTTTGGTTAGCGTCGGATAGGGATGGTCGGCCACTGTGCCGGGTGCGACGTTTTGAATCGCGTCGGTTGGCTTTTGAAAAAAGAACGGCGGCTCACGTGTTGGGTCTGAGCCCATCTCGCGGGCATGCGCCGCGTAGTTGCGACCAATGCAATAAATGCGGCGCACCGGAAACACCATGTCCGAACCGACGATGGGCACATACGTGGCAGGCACATCAAACGGCGTTTTGGGTTGCTGTGATGTCGCGTTGCCCGGCAATGCGCAGCCGGCCAAAGCCCCCAAGCCCAAAGTGGTGGCAGTTTGAAAAATTTGTCTACGTTGCATGCGAGTCTCCTTGTTATCAATTTTTCAGGCGGTGACTGGGTTCGACAAAATGCCAACACCCTCAATGTCAATCTCGATGGTGTCGCCGGCTTTCATCCAGACTGGCGGCGTGCGCGCATAGCCAACGCCTCCGGGCGTGCCCATCACCAGCACGTCACCGGGCTCCAGCGTCATGGCTTCAGACAGCAGCGAAATCGTGCGGGCCACACCGAACACCATGTCGGTGGTGTTGGCGTTTTGCATGACCTGACCGTTCAGGCGTGACTGGATGCGCAAACCAGTGCAGCCAGGAGGCAGTTCGTCGGGGGTGACCAAACTCGGGCCAAAGCCACCGGTGGCGTCAAAGTTCTTGCCAATCGTCCACTGGGTAGTGCGGCGCTGGTAGTCGCGCAGGCTGGCGTCATTGAAGCAGGCATAACCAAACACCGATTTCAAAGCATCCGCCTCGGAGACGAATCGCGTGCGCTGACCAATGACGACCGCCAGTTCGGCCTCGAAGTCGAGCTTGTCTGAAATAGCCGGCACCTGCAAGGGCGCACCGTGGGCCAGCAAGGAAGTCTCGCAGCGTAAAAAGAAAGCCGGGTAATCCGCAATCGCGTTGCCGCCCTCTTTGGCATGGTCGTAGTAGTTCACGCCGAGGCAAATGATCTTGCCGGGCTGCGGCACGCAGGGCGCCAATGTGACCGCGTCAAGTCGGGTTGGCGTGGCGGCGGTCGCACGCGCCTTGACGTCGGCCATCAAGTTGGGTTGAGTGGCCGACAAGGCGATGAATTCGCGCAAAGTAGACGGTAACTGGTTGCCCAGTTGGCGACTGTCAACGACGCCCTCTGCGCCAACTAAAACACCCCAGCCTGGAGTCACTCCGGCGCGGTAACTGACAAAACGCATTGCATTTCCTTTTCTATTGAATGAGAAGGTTCACTGAACCTGGATTTTGAGATCTTTGACCAGTCGGCCCCACTTAGCCACTTCGCTTTCAACATAACGCCGCAGCGTCGGACGGTCCATCCGGATGGCTTCGAGCGACAGTGTTTCAAAGCGGTCTTGCAAGGACTTGGCGCCCAAAGCCTTGTTGATTTCGCTGTTCAGAAAATCGAGCACGGCGGGTGGTGTTTTATTCGGCGCAAAGACAGCGAACCACGTGTTGGCTTCGAAGTCTTTGTAGCCCAGTTCAGCCACGGTCGGGACATCGGGCAGCGCCGGACTTCGCTTCAGGGACATGACGGCAATGGGGCGTACCTTGCCCGTTTTGGCAAACGGCACGGCCGGCGGCATCGAGGTCGAGGCAATCGGCACCTGACCGCTGACCACCGCGTTGGTAGCCGCCGCCGGCTGAAACGGCACATGCGTGACGTCCACCTTGGCCAGTCCTCGGAACAGCCACTCAGCACCCAAATGCGTCGTCGTGCCGTTGCCTGACGATGCATACGCCATCGTTCCATTGCGGGCCAGCGCCAGCAACTCCGGCAGCGTAGTGGCCTTGACGTCGGGATGCACGTACAACAAGTTAGGCGTAAAGCCGCCCATCGCGACTGGCTGCAAATCATTCACCGCGTCATACCCGGCATGGCTAAACAGATTGGGATTCACAGCGTAAGCAACGCTGTGAAACAGCAAGGTGTAGCCGTCGGCCGGCCCATTCATCACGCCTTGCGTGGCAATATTGCCACCCGCGCCCGGCTTGTTTTCGATGATCACCGGCTGGCCCAGCGAGACGGACAGTTGCTCACCAATCAAACGGGCCACGATGTCTGTGGAACTCCCAGGCGCAAAGGCCACTACAAAACGAATCGGCTTGTCTGGAAAAGCCGCATGGCTGATTCCGATCATCGACAAAGCAGCCAACAAGCCAATAGCTAAGCGTTTCATGGGCGTCCCCTTTGGTTATTGCAGATGAAATTTTATCGACAAAAATACTATTTGTAATTTTTATCGATAAATTTACAGGCCAAAACTCAGTACGTCGAACGACCGCCAGAGAGATCAAATACCGCGCCGGTAGAAAAAGAGCATTCTTCAGTGCACAGCCAAGCCACCATGGCAGCCACTTCTTCGGGCGTCCCAAAACGACCCATGGGAATCTTGGACAGCATGAAGGCGATGTGTTCGGGCGACATTTGGTCAAACATCGCGGTCTTCACCGCAGCCGGTGTCACGCAGTTGACGCGCACACCGGAATCGGCCAGTTCCTTGCCTAAAGATTTGGTCAATGCGATCACTGCAGCTTTACTCGCGCTGTAGGCACTGGCGTTGGGATTACCGTCTTTACCAGCGACCGAGGCGATATTGACAATACGGCCGTAATTATTAGCACGCAGGTGCGGTGTCCATTCACGGCAACACATAAAAAGACCGGTGAGGTTGATATCCATGACCTGCTGCCAGTCGTCGACCGGATAGTCCCAGAGCTTGACGTTAGGCCCTGTCACGCCCGCACTGTTGACGAGGACGTCAACCCTGGGTGCGATCAGCAGTGTTGCCTTGACTGCAGCCTGCACTGAAGCGTGCTGCGCCACATCAACCGTCACAGCCGAAGCTTTGGACCCTAACTGAGCTGCGGCTTTTTCAGCCGCATTCTGATCACGATCCCAGAGCGTCACGCTGCCGCTAGATTGCAGCAAACGCTGCGCAATGGCGAAGCCCAGGCCAGTGGCACCGCCAGTCACGACCGCGTGACGGCCCTTGAAGTCAAGCTGGTTCATATGGTCATGCCTCCATCAATGCTGTAGTGCTGACCGGTGACAAAGGCAGATTCATCGCTGGCCAGAAAAACCACCAACGGTGCAATTTCATGCGCCTTGGCAAGCCGCCCCATCGGTTGTCTGGCTATGAAGTTTTTACGCGCCTCGACAGGATCTTCAAACACATTGATACGGTCCTGCAACGACGGCGTGTCAACCGTTCCCGGGCAAATGCAATTACATCGCACACCCTGCATCACATAGTCAGCGGCCACGCTTTTAGTCAGACCAACCACGGCCGCCTTGGAGGCGCCGTACACAAAGCGGTTGGGCAAACCCATGACGCTGACGACGCTGGCCATGTTGACGATGCTGCCACCGCCCTGCCCAGCATTGTTCAACAGCATTTTGGGCAATGCAGCCTGAATCATCCAGAACTGTGATCTCACATTGAGATTGAAAGCGAAGTCCCATTCGTCGTCTGTTGCTTGCAATATGGAGCCCGCATGGACAAAACCAGCACAATTAAAAAGTACATCCAACACGGGCATGTCGTTCACCAATTGGACGATGGCAGCCTTGTCCATGACATCTAGCGCGCGAGTCTGAATGTTGGGCAGACCGGCGTAGTCAGCCAACAATTTTTCATTCACATCGGTGGCCCAGACCTGGGCGCCTGCCGCGGCCATCGCGAGCGCGCTGGCCTTGCCGATGCCCTGCCCGGCCGCCGTGACCAGGACGGTTTTGCCTTGAAGTCGCATTGAATCCCCTTGAGTTGATGAAAGAAACTTCTTTGATGAAATGAAAGGTCGAAGCGCTACAGGGTTTAGCCGGATGCGCACGAAGACTGAATCATGGGATTATTAATTGGCCTGACCAATTCTCCACTTCTGGCTAACCCTTAATCACCTGATTTGATCCGTTCATGCCACTCCCCGCAGTCGAACCCAAACGACTCTATCGCCAGATTGCCGAGCAATTGCGCGCGCTGATCGGCCAAGGTGAATTCACGGTCGGCAGCCGGCTGCCGGCAGAACGTGACCTCGCAAAGCAGCTGGGCGTCAGCCGACCGTCTGTACGCGAAGCCTTGATTGCGCTGGAAGTCGATGGCTGGGTTGAGGTTCGCACAGGTTCTGGTGTTTACGTTCTGAACCGCCCCAAACGGACCAAGTCGAAGCTGCTAGAAACACCTGAATGGGGGCCACTGGAACTGATTCGTGCCCGCAAACTCGTTGAGGGTGAAATTGCGGCTACGGCCGCGCTGCAGGCGAAGCGAAAAGACATCGCCGCCATGCGCAGCGCCCTCGACATGATGATGGACGAGGCCGGACGCGGCGTATTACCGCTTGAAGGCGACCGGGCTTTTCACACCGCCATTGTTGAGGCCTGCGGCAACGCAGTCCTGACAGAAACCATACAAGGCTTCTGGGATTCGCGCCGCGGACCATTGTTCATGCGCTTAGGCGGACATTTTGAGAACCTGAAATCCTGGCGTTCGGCCATTGCCGAGCATGAAGCGATTCTGGCGGCCATCAAAAACCACGACAGCACCGCCGCTCGCACCGCCATGCATGCCCACATGGACAAGTCCCATGCCCGATTCAGCGCGAGCTGGCGTCGTGCCAAAACGATTCTTGAGGGCTGATCCATTCAAGTATTTGCAGTCACTATTTTTAATCACTGAGGAGACGAAATGACAAAAAGATTGACGATCAAAACGCTCGCAGCGTGCGCTCTACTGGCCTGCCTCGCGGGCAACTTCAGCTTGGCTCACGCGCAAACAAAACTCAAATGGGCACACGTCTACGAGACTTCCGAGCCCTTTCATAAGTGGTCGGTCTGGGCTGGCGATGAAATCAAGAAGCGGACCAACGGACGCTATGAAGTACAGGTTTTCCCGGCCTCCTCGCTGGGCAAAGAATCAGATATCAATCAAGGCATGACACTCGGCACAGTGGACATCGTCCTGACGGGCGCCAGCTTTGCCGCCTCGAGCTACCCGCCGCTGGCCGTGACCTACTTTCCATTCATCTTCCGCGATGCGGAGCACCAACTCAAATACGCCAAGAGCGATGTCTTCAAGGAACTGGCCCAGGGCTATGACAGCAAGAGCGGCAACCACATCACCGCGCTGAACTATTACGGTGCCCGGCACCTGACGTCGAATCGGCCCGTGACAACGCCTGAAGACATGAAAGGGCTGAAGATCCGCGTACCAGATGCACCGGCTTACCTCGCGTTCCCAAAATCGCTAGGTGCCAACGCCACACCGATTGCCTTCGCAGAGGTCTATCTGGCTTTACAAAACGGCACGGTGGATGCACAGGAAAACCCACTGCCCACCATCATGGCTAAAAAGTTTTTTGAAGTGCAGAAAAACATCTCGCTGACCGGTCACATCGTTGATTCATTGCTGACCGTCGTGGGCGGTCAGTTGTGGGCCAAGTTGTCAGAGGCAGACAAGGTTATTTTCACGGCCGTGATGCAAGAAGCCGCAGAAAAAACCGGACGAGAAATCATGGCCTCTGAAGCACGCCTGGTGGACGAATTCAAGAAGAAAGGCCTCAACGTGATCACGGTTGACAAGAATGCGTTCCGTGCGGCCGTGCTGAAAAATGCAAAGCCTTCTGACTACGGCTATCGCCAGTCCGACTACGACCGAATCATTGCGATCAAGTGAACCATGCAAGACCTTGACGCAGGCCCCAAGATCATGGGGGACGATGGCGAATTCCACATGCAGGACGACGTGGTAGATCTCTCCGGCACAAGCCTTGAAGCTTGGGCCGCACTGGGTATTTTCTGGCTGTTGGGCGCCACCGTTTTCTACCAATTTTTCACCCGCTATGTACTCAATGACTCGGCCGCGTGGACCGAAGAAATTGCGCGCTATCTGCTGATTGGCGTGGTGTTTATTGGCGCCTGTATCGGGGTTAGCAAGAACAACCACATTCAGGTGGACTTCTTCTACAAATTCATGTCGACCCGAATAGCCCGGATCATGTCGATCCTGGTCGATCTGCTGCGCGTCATATTTATGATCGCATTCGCTGCACTGACCCTGCTGATGATGATTCGCCTCAGTCATGCGCGCATGACGATGATTGATCTGCCCATGAACCTGGTCTACGGCTTCAGCTTGGTTGGCTTCACGATCATGAGCTGGCGCGCGGTTCAGGTCGCCAACCGCCACTGGAAGCGCGGCTACAGCGTGCTTGAACGCCCTGAAACTTCTTTCGAAGACGCCTGAGCAGTACACCCTATGCTGAAAATAATTTTTCTACTGCTGCTGAGCGGTGGCATACCGGTGGCCCTGGCCATGGCGGGCTCCGCGCTGCTTTATATCTGGTGGACCGGCGGCCTGCCGCCTTACGTGGTGATCCACCGGATGATCAGTGGCATCGACAGCTTTCCACTCTTGGCCGTTCCTTTTTTCATCCTGGCTGGCAACCTGATGAACAACGCCGGCATCACCAACCGGATCTACAACTACGCGCTGGCGCTGGTCGGCTGGATGAAGGGGGGACTCGGCCATGTGAACATCTTGGGGTCGGTGATTTTTGCGGGCATGAGCGGCACGGCGATTGCCGACGCAGCCGGACTCGGCACGATCGAGATCAAGGCAATGACCGACCACGGCTATAGCAAGGAATTTTCGGTCGGTGTGACCGCGGCCTCCGCGACTCTCGGCCCCATCATCCCGCCCAGCCTGCCGTTTGTGATCTACGGCATGATGGCCAACGTCAGTGTCGGTTCGCTGTTTTTAGCCGGCATTTTGCCCGGCGCGCTGATGGCTATTTTGATGATGCTGACCGTCAGCTACTTTGCCTACAAAAACAAATGGGGCGGTGACGTCAAGTTCGAATGGCCCCGTGTGGTCAAGGCACTGATCGAAACCGCCGTAGTGGTCAGCTGGCCGCTGACGATGTGGCTGCTGATCGTCAACGGCGGGCTGCCCGCGCAGCTCACCGTGTTTGTCGGCCTCGTCTTACTCTTCCTTGCCGACAAAATCTTCAAGTTCCAGGCCGCACTGCCGATCATGACGCCAGTCTTGCTGATAGGCGGTATGACGGCCGGTATCTTCACGCCCACCGAAGGCGCGATCGCAGCCTGCCTCTGGGCCATTGTTTTGGGATTTTTCTGGTACCGCACACTGAACTTCAAAGCCTTCACCAAGGTGTGTCTGGAAACGGTAGAAACCACTTCGACGGTGCTGTTCATTGTGGCTGCCGCCAGTATTTTTGGCTGGATGCTAACGGCCACCGGTGTCACTGCGGCCATCGGTGAATGGGTTCTGGGTTTCACTCAAAACCCGTACATGTTTTTGTTGTTGGCCAATCTCTTGATGCTGTTCGTCGGCTGTTTTCTGGAGCCGACAGCAGCCATCACGATCTTGGTGCCGATCCTTGTGCCGATCTGCCAACGGCTGGGTATTGATCTGGTCCACTTCGGACTGGTGATGGTGCTGAACCTGATGATTGGCTTGCTGCACCCACCGATGGGCATGGTGCTGTTTGTGCTCGCCAGGGTCGCCAAACTCTCCGTCGAGCGGACCACAGTGGCCATCCTTCCCTGGCTGGTGCCGCTGCTGGGCAGCTTGGTCATCATCACTTACATCCCTTCCCTCGTGCTTTGGCTTCCCAATATGGTTTTCAAATAAATGACCCCCTTTATCCGCCTCCATGCGTCCGACGACGTACTGATTGCCCGCGCCCAACTGGTGGGCGGTGCCCGTATCGAAAACATCACCGTCAAAGGCCTGATCCCCGCCGGCCACAAAGTGGCCACCCATCCGATGGCTGCGGGCGATCCGGTCAGGCGCTACAACCAGATCATCGGCTTTGCCAGCAAAGCGATTGCCGCCGGCGAGCATGTTCACAGCCACAACCTGGACATGGGAGCCAACAAAGGTGACTTTGAGCGCGACTACGCATTTGGCGCCGACGTGAAGCCCGAGCCGATACGACTTGAGGCCACTTTCATGGGCATCCAACGCGCCGATGGTCGTGTCGCCACCCGCAATTACATCGGTATTTTGTCCAGCGTCAACTGCTCAGCCACCGCTGCGCGCGCCATTTCAGATCATTTCTCCCGCCAAAGCCATCCGGCAGCACTCGCAGATTTTCCAAATGTCGATGGTGTGGTCGCGTTAACCCACGGCACAGGATGCGGCATGGATGGCGATGGACTGGGCATGCGATTGTTGAGACGAACGCTGACGGGCTACGCAACGCACGCCAACTTCGCCGCAGTGCTGGTCGTCGGACTTGGCTGTGAATCCAATCAGATCAACGCGTGGTTGGCCAACAGCAGCCTGCGGGAGGGCGACACTCTGCGCGTCTTCAATATCCAAGACACTGGCGGCACCAGCAAGACAGTCGCCAAGGGCATCGCACTGATCAATGAGATGCTGCCCAGGGCCAATGCGGTCAAACGCGAACCCTGTAGCGCAGCGCACATCACAATAGGGCTGCAATGCGGCGGCTCCGACGGCTATTCCGGCATCAGTGCCAACCCAGCCTTGGGTGCTGCGGTCGACTTGCTGGTGGCCCACGGCGGCTCAGCCATTCTGAGCGAGACACCTGAAATTTATGGTGCAGAGCACTTGCTGACGCGCCGAGCAGTCAAACGCGAAGTCGGCGAAAAACTGATTGAGCGCATCAAGTGGTGGGAGCACTACACCGCCATCAACCAAGGTGAAATGAACAACAACCCGTCACCTGGCAACAAGGCCGGAGGGTTGACCACCATCCTTGAAAAATCGCTGGGTGCCGTCGCCAAGGGCGGCACCAGCAACCTGCAAGCGGTCTACGAATACGCCGATCAGGTGACGGCCCACGGCTTTGTCTACATGGACACGCCGGGCTACGATCCGGTCAGCGCCACCGGTCAAGTCGCCGGCGGTGCCAACCTGATTTGCTTCACCACGGGACGCGGCTCGGCTTACGGTTGCGCGCCATCGCCTTCACTCAAGCTGTCAACCAACTCGGCGTTGTGGCAAAAACAAGCCGATGACATCGACATCAATTGCGGCGAGATCATTGACGGCACCAGCAGCATTGCAGAGATGGGGCAACGTATTTTTGACCAGGTGCTGGCGACTGCATCGGGTGAAAAAAGTAAAAGCGAAGCACATGGCTATGGGCAAAACGAGTTTGTGCCGTGGCAAGTCGGCGCAGTCATGTGACCGCTTGAACACAACCCAAAACCGGTCACCACGGAATCTCCCCGTTATGCACATAAATCACCGAGCCGACGATTTACGCTCCAACGTGGCGGCTGTTTTAAGGGCCGCTGGCAGCACTCAAGAAGAAGCCACGACCGTTGCTGAAAATTTAGTCGAAGCCAACTTACGTGGTCACGACTCGCATGGTGTCGGCATGCTGCCGCGTTATGTCGAGGCCGTACTTGAGGGCGGACTCAAACCCAACAGCAACGTCCACATCAAAATGGACACCGGCACGCTCCTCAACTTGGACGGCCAACGCGGGTACGGTCAGGTGATCGGCGAGCAGGCCATGCAATTGGGCATCGAGCGAGCCCAGCAACACGGCAGTTGCATCATGACCTTGGGCAACACGCACCACTTAGGCCGCATCGGACACTTCGCAGAAATGGCCGTCGCGAAGGGCTTGGTCTCACTCCATTTTGTCAACGTCTTGTCGCGCCCGGTTGTCGCGCCCTTTGGAGGTGCCGATGGGCGTTACGGCACGAACCCCTGCTGCATTGGCATACCGCTGGTCGGACGCCCTCCTTTCCTGCTCGACTTCGCCACCAGTCGCGTGGCACAAGGGAAGATGCGGGTCGCACACAACGAAGGCCGGCAGGTATCGCCGGGCACCTTGATCGACGAGCTCGGCCGGCCAACCACCAATCCGGCCGTCGTAGTGGTTCCCCAGAGCAATGGTTTGTTTGGTGCCTTGATGGCTTTTGGTGAACACAAAGGCTACGGCCTAGCTGTCGCATGCGAGTTATTGGGCGGCGCACTGACCGGCGGCGGCACTTGGCACCAACCCACGGACCCTGGCGTTCGAAGCATTTTGAACGGCATGTTGACCATCTTGATTGACCCCACCAAATTAGCGACGCAAGTCTCGTTTGAGAAAGAGGCTTTGGCCTTCGTCGATTGGCTGAAAGCAGGTCCGGTGAGGGACGACTTCGACGCGGTACAGATCGCTGGTGAACCAGAACGTACGAGCCGGTCGTTGCGAGAAATTGAAGGCATTTATATCGACGACCAAACATGGCGCGAAATCGTCGGCGCAGGACACAAAGTCAATGTCCAAATGCCAAACAAGTGAGATAAATTCGTCCCAGCTTGGGAGGAGTCAAGGGTAGATGCTGATGAAATATTGATTTTGCGATGGTAAAAATATTCAGTTTCATTCAAACGTACTTTTTCAGGTGACTATGGCTGCAGTACAGATTAAAAATGTCGAAAAATATTTCGGCGAAACGCACGTCATTCGGGGTGTCGATATTGACATCGAGGACGGACAATTCACCGTGCTGGTCGGACCCTCAGGGTGCGGTAAATCAACGCTGCTGCGAATGATTGCCGGCCTAGAAGAAATTGGCTCCGGGGACATATTCATCAGCGGGAAACGCGTCAACAACATGATGCCCAAAGAGCGTGACATCGCCATGGTGTTTCAGAATTACGCGCTTTATCCACACATGACCGTCCGCGACAACATGGCTTTCAGCCTGATGCTCGCGAAACAACCCAAGTCCGTGGCGGATGAACGGGTGATGAAGGCCGCCAATATCCTGGGTCTGGTTGACCTTCTAGACCGCTTCCCGCGCCAGCTATCGGGCGGCCAACGGCAGCGTGTGGCCATGGGACGCTGCATCGTGCGTGACCCGCAGGTATTTCTTTTCGACGAGCCTCTATCCAACTTGGACGCCAAGTTGCGGGTTCAAATGCGAACCGAGATCAAAGAGCTGCACCAGCGTCTGAAAACCACATCTGTTTATGTCACCCACGACCAGATCGAAGCGATGACCATGGCCGACAAAATTGTCGTGATGCGGGATGGACTGGTAGAACAAACTGGCTCACCACTGGAGCTCTACGACTTTCCGGCCAATCAATTTGTAGCCGGTTTCATCGGCTCACCGTCGATGAATTTTCTTCCTGGTGTGCTGCGCCAAAGTGGCGGCACTGCAGTGGTTGAACTCGCTGGCGGACTTCGTATTCCAGCCCCCATTCAGGCCGGTGGTGAAGACGGACAAAACGTGATTTTCGGCACCCGTCCAGAACATATGGAACTGACGGACGCAAGCACGGGCGTCGCTACTGAAGTCATCGTCGTTGAGCCCACGGGGGCCGACACGCAGATCTTCAGCAAGATTGCAGGCGTCGAAGTCACCAGCGTATTTCGGGAGCGTCACACCTTCCGGCCAGGTGAAACCATTCACCTCAGACCGGATCCTGCCCGCGCCCATTTGTTTGATGCCGCCAGCGGCAAACGCCTTGCAGTATGAGTTCATTTTTTCTTGCTTGACCCAACCCTAAGGAGATGTTCATGTCGGATTTCAATCGTCGCAAATTCCTAGAAAAAACCACGGCAGCCGCAAGCGTCGTGGCAGCACCGATGTTGTGGCCGAGCACGGCCCACGCCCAATGGAGTAACCAGCCCGAAAAAGGCGCCAAGCTGCGTGTGCTGCGCTGGAGCCGATTTGTACAAGGCGACATTGATGCCTACATGTTGAATGTCAAGAAGTTCACGGAGAAGACCGGTATCGAAGTGCGGGTTGACAACGAAGGTTGGGAAGATGTGCGACCCAAGGCCGCAGTGGCCGCCAATACCGGCTCTGGCCCTGACATCATTTTGTCCACCAACGACGACGCCAATCTTTACCCCGACAAGCTGCTGGACGTGACCGATCTAGCCACCTATTTGGGCAAAAAATATGGCGGCTGGTACCCGGCCTGTGAGGCCTATCTGCGACCCGACGGTAAGAAGTGGATCGGCATCGCGCTTGGCGCCTCTGGGGCCTACATGGTGTACCGACAAAGCCATCTGAAGGCGGCCGGATTTGACACCTTCCCGAAAGACACCGACGGCTTTCTTAGGATGCTAAAGGCACTCAAAGCCAAGGGCACGCCAGGTGGTTTTGCTCTCGGCAACGCCACCGGTGACGCGCTGTGGACTAACTGGTTGATCTGGTCACATGGCGGCAAGTTGGTCGATGCCAACAACAAAGTGGTGATCGACAGTCCGGAAACTATCAAGGCCCTTGAGTACGCCAAAGAGATGTACGCCACCTTCGTTCCTGGCACGCTGTCATGGCTCGATCCGAACAACAACAAGGCGTTCCTCGACGGCCAGATCAGTGTCACCAACAACGGCATCTCCATTTATTACGCAGCAAAAAATTCGACAGATCCAAAGGTCCACGAACTGGCTGCCGACATCAACCACGCGGCCTACCCTATTGGTCCCGTCGGTGTGCCGACAGAATCGCATTTGTTTTTCAATCAAATGATCATGAAGTACACCAAGTTCCCGAAAGCATCTAAGGAGTTCCTGCGCTTCATGATGGAGAAGGAGCAGTTCGACCCTTGGCTGACAGGCGCTGGTGGCTACATTGCCCAGCCGCTCGCGGCCTACGAAAAGAGCCCCATCTGGACCGCGGATCCTAAGCACGCGGTGTACAGCAACGGCGTCAAAAACATGCGCCCTGCCGGCTATGCAGGCAAGCTGGGTTATGCATCAGCGGGTGCCGGTGCCGACTTCATCGTCACCAACATGGTGGCCGAAGCAGCCAGCGGTGCCAAGACGCCGAAGGAAGCCGCTGAGCGCGCTCAGAAACGGGCCGAACGTTATTACAAAGTTTGATCAACTTGCTTCTTAAAGCGTCGATCACCGACCAGTACAGCCCCCTCGCTGCCCATCTGGGTGGACTGGGGGGCATCTCTTTTTATGGCAGGCTTGATTGAACTTCACCATGCTCCAAAAACTGCAAAACAGCCGCAATGCTCTGGGATTGCTTTTCATGTTGCCGGCCGCAATCTTGCTGGTGCTCTTTTTAACCTACCCATTGATTCTGGGAGTTTGGCTCGGCTTCACGGACACCAAAATTGGCCGCGACGGTGTTTGGATCGGACTGGAAAACTATTTATTTTTGCTTGGCGATGACAGCGTCACACAACTGGCTTTGTTTAACACATTGTTCTATACCTTTGTTGCCAGCTTGCTCAAGTTTGTCTTAGGGCTGTGGCTGGCAATTCTGCTAAACCAGCAGCTGCCCTGCAAAACTTTTTTTCGCACGATCATTTTGTTGCCCTACATCGTGCCGACGGCTTTGTCTGCCATTGCGTTCTGGTGGATTTACGATTCCCAGTTCTCTGTTTTAAGTTGGCTTTTCATGAAAATGGGGCTGATAGACCACTACATCGATTTTCTAGGTGACCCATGGAACGCACGCTTTGCGACGATTGCCGCCAACGTCTGGCGCGGTGTTCCGTTTGTCGCCATCACGCTGCTCGCCGGGCTGCAGACGATTTCACCTTCGCTCTATGAAGCTGCTGCCATCGATGGCGCCAGTGGCTGGCAGCGTTTTCGATTCATCACATTGCCTTTGCTCACGCCCATCATCGCGGTGGTCATGACCTTCTCGGTGCTGTTCACCTTCACTGACTTCCAATTGATTTACGTACTGACTCGCGGCGGGCCGTTGAATGCAACGCACTTGATGGCGACCTTGTCCTTCCAGCGCGCCATTTCGGGTGGTGCGTTGGGCGAAGGCGCGGCGATTGCGATTGCCATGGTGCCCTTCTTGTTGGCTTCGATTCTTTTCAGTTACTTCGGTCTGCAGCGCCAAGCCTGGCAACAGGGCGGAAGCGACAAGTAACCCGCCATCGCCCTCCTGCAATCCATTTATCTTTTTAAGGCACTCATGAAACAACAGGACAACGACAGCCAGGGCATGGGTTTTCTCGACTCGATACCACGCCGCGTCGTCACCGTTTTTATGCCGCTGGGTATTTTTGTGTTTGTGCTGCTCTTCCCGTTTTACTGGATGACCATCACCGCATTCAAACCAGACTCAGAACTCCTTTCGCGGAACGGCAATCCATTTTTGCTGATCGCCCCAACGTTGGCTCACTTCAAGAAACTGATTTTTGACACGGCCTACCCTGAATGGCTCTGGAACACCGTCATCATCTCGGTGGTTTCAACCTTTGTCTCCTTGGCCGCTGCGGTACTGGCAGCGTATGCCATTGAACGGCTGCGTTTCAAGGGCTCCAGGCAAGTCGGCTTGAGCGTTTTTCTGGCCTACCTGGTACCACCTTCCATCTTGTTCATTCCACTGGCAGCGATCGTTTTCCAACTCGGATTATTTGACACGCGCTGGGCTTTGATCCTGACCTACCCCACTTTTCTGATTCCGTTTTGCACCTGGCTGTTGATGGGTTACTTCCGCTCGATTCCCTATGAACTGGAAGAATGCGCACTGATTGACGGCGCCACCCGCTTTGAAATTCTCTGGAAGATCATCCTGCCGCTGGCAGTGCCAGGCTTGATCTCGGCCGGAATTTTCGCCTTCACCTTGTCGTGGAACGAGTTCATTTACGCGCTGACGTTCATCTCCTCATCAGAGGTCAAAACAGTCGCTGTAGGCACCATCACTGAGCTCGTAGACGGTGACGTTTACCACTGGGGGCCGTTGATGGCGGGCGCACTGCTGGGCTCATTGCCGGTGGCCATCATTTATTCGTTTTTCGTTGAGTACTACGTGTCCGGTATGACGGGTGCGGTCAAAGAATAATTCGACGACACGCATTCACGCTGTCTGACCCAACTGCTTTTCATCAATTAAGAGATTTTCATGGCTGATCCCAAAGACAGAAAAAAGAAACCCGAAGAACTGCGCAGCCAACAATGGTTTGGCCGTCAAGACCGGGACGGATTTGCCTACCGCAGCTGGGTCAAGGGCAAAGGGGTTCCGCACGACCAGTTCGACGGCCGGCCTGTGATCGGCATCTGCAACACCTTCAGCGAACTGACGCCTTGCAACTCTCACTTTCGCACGCTCGCTGAACAAGTCAAGATTGGTGTTTATGAGGCTGGCGGTTTTCCACTCGAATTTCCGGTGATGTCGCTGGGCGAAACACTGCTGCGACCTACCGCCATGCTGTATCGCAACTTAGCGAGCATGGACGTTGAGGAAAGCATTCGTGGCAACCCGATTGACGGCGTGGTGCTGCTGATGGGCTGCGACAAAACCACGCCTTCGCTGGTGATGGGTGCAGCCAGCGTCGACTTGCCAACCATTGGCGTGAGCGGCGGCCCGATGCTCAATGGCAAATGGCGTGGCCAAGAACTCGGCTCCGGCACCGGCGTTTGGAGCATGAGTGAGCAGGTTCGCGCTGGCACGCTCAAGCTCGCCGAATTTTTTGAAGCTGAAAGCTGCATGCACCGCAGCCATGGCACCTGCATGACGATGGGCACAGCCAGCACGATGGCCTGCATGGTCGAAGCACTGGGCCTGGGCTTGCCCGGCAATGCGGCTTATCCGGCGGTCGACGGACGGCGCAACGTGCTGGCCCGCATGGCGGGTCGCCGCGCCGTCGAAATGGTGCACCAAGATCAAAAGCTGTCGACCATTCTGACGCGCGAAGCATTTGAAAACGCCATCAAAACACTCGCGGCTATTGGCGGCTCCACCAACGCTGTGATTCACCTGATTGCGATTGCCGGTCGAATTGGTGTCAAGCTGAACATCGACGATTTCGACCGCCTCGCCAGTGAGCTCCCTTGCCTGGTTAATCTACAGCCTTCAGGCAAATATTTGATGGAAGACTTCTGTTACGCCGGTGGCTTGCCAGTCGTCATGAAAGAAATTGCAGAGCACTTACACACGCAAGTCGTCACCGCCAACGGGCAAACCGTGGCTCAAAACATCGCCGATGCCGTGAACTACAACACCGACGTGATCCAACCGCTGTCCGCACCGTTCAAAGAAAAAGCCGGCATCGCGATACTGCGTGGGAATCTGGCTCCCCGTGGCGCGGTCATCAAACCAAGCGCTGCCACGCCCGAGTTGATGGTGCACAAAGGTCGGGCCGTGGTCTTTGAAAATATTGAGGACTTCCACGCGCGCATCGATGACGAAGACCTCGACATCGATGAGACCTGCATCATGGTACTGAAGAATTGCGGCCCCAAGGGCTATCCCGGTATGGCTGAAGTTGGCAATATGCCCTTGCCGCCAAAAGTTTTGCGCAAAGGCATCACCGACATGGTGCGTATCAGCGACGGGCGCATGAGTGGTACAGCCTACGGCACGGTTGTGCTTCACACCACACCTGAAGCGGCCGCCGGCGGCCCGCTGGCCGTGGTGCACAACGGTGACATCATCGAGCTCGACGTGCCTAATCGCAAGCTCCATTTGCATGTGAGCGACGAAGAATTGACTCGCCGCCTGGCCGATTGGAAAGCCCCTGAGCCACCGATGAATTCCGGCTACTGGAAGCTTTACATCGACCGCGTGTTGCAAGCCGATGAAGGTGCTGACCTGGACTTTTTGGTTGGCAAGCGCGGATCATTCGTGCCGCGGGACAACCACTGATACGCAAGGCCGTAAACATGAAGATACTCATCACAGGGGGTGGCGGCTTTGTAGGCGCCCGGCTGGCAAGGCAACTGCTGCTCAAAGGTCAGCTCAACGGCCAAAGCATTGACGAACTCCACATCGCTGATTTATTTCCGCCGCCTGCAGACCTGATCGCCGACGCAAGGGTGCGTGTTCACACGGGACCGCTACTGGCGCAAGCCGAGCTGTTTGCCAGTGGCTTCGACGGGGTCTTTCATCTGGCTTCAGCCGTCTCCGGCGAATGCGAACTGGACTTTGACTTAGGCCTGCGCTCAAATCTCGACAGCACCCGCCTCTTGCTGGACGGTCTGCGCAAGGCCGGCAACGCTCCCCGCCTAGTCTTCGCCAGCTCAGTCGCGGTGTTCGGGCCCGATGCGTCCAACCCCCTGCCAGACCTGGTCGCTGACAACACCTTGCCATCACCCCAAACGTCTTACGGCACCCATAAACTGATGTGCGAGCACTTGATTGCCGACTACACGCGCAAAGGCTTTGTCGATGGCCGGTCTGCCCGCCTGATGACTGTCACGGTGCGACCTGGCAAACCGAATGGCGCAGCATCGTCCTTTTTCAGCGGCATCATCCGCGAGCCGCTGGCGGGCATTGAGAGCATCTGCCCGGTCGACGCCAATGTCACGCACCCGGTGTCGTCGCCATCGAACGCAGTGCGTGGTTTGATCAACGTCTTTGAAGCCAGCAGCCAAGCGATGGGTGGACGGCTGGCGCTGAATCTGCCAGGATTGAACGTCCGCGTCGGGGACATGTTGCAAGCACTTGAAGATGTGGCTGGTCGACAAGTCCGGCAACTGGTGCGTTTTGAACGCGACGAACGTATCGCCGGCATCGTCGCCAACTGGGCCCGGGGTGCCAGCTCGGAACGAGCCTTGGCGCTGGGATTACGCCCGGATGTCTCGTTCACCCGCATCATCGAGCAATACATAGAAGATTGCCAACAGCCCAGCTACCCAGCAGATGCCTTGAAAGGTCTGAGGCGCTGAAACCACATCTGCGCACAGTAGATCTCAACCAGCCACGACTGGCCGTCCGAAGAAAGGGTAACTCGGGTCGTTGTAGCCAGGGCTAGAAGCATGACCAGGCGTCACCAGCGCGTTGATAAAAGCTTCGTCCTCGCTGCCTAATTGCAGTTCCGTCGTACCGTACACATCTTCCAGATGCGACAGCAAGCGAGGCCCGACAATGACCGAGCTGACCAGTGGATTGGCCAGTACCCAGGCAGCTGCAAATTGACCAGGAATCCAGCCTTTGGCTTCGCAGCGCTCCTTGATTTTCCGGGCAATGACGAGGGACTCTTCACGGAATTCGGTTTCTAAAATTCTCTTATCGCCGGAGCCGGCACGCGTCCCCTCGGCAGGCACTTGGCCTGGTGGATATTTCCCGGTCAGCACACCGCGCGCCAACGGACTGTAAGGAACCACGCCCAAGCCATAGTAGGCACAGGCCGGCAAGATTTCAACCTCCGGGCCACGATTGAGCAAGTTGTAATAGGGTTGACAGACGACCGGTCTTGGGACGCCCTGCGCGTCGCACAGACGGATAACCTCGGCAATGCGCCACCCCCGAAAATTCGATAAGCCGAAGCCTCGAATTTTTCCGGCCGTGATCAAGTCGCCTAAGGTTTTCACCGCCTCAGACAAGTCTGCGTCGTGGTGATCGCGGTGCAAGTACAAAATATCCAAGTAGTCCGTTTTTAAGCGCTCAAGGATGGCATCTGTCTGCGCCATCATCCATAGCCGTGAAAAATGGCCTTGCGTCGGCTCTTGGCTGGCGCGGTTGCCCAGTTTGCTGGCCAGCACCCAATGTTGGCGCTGGCCGGCCAGCAACTGGCCCAAGACGGCTTCAGACTGACCCTTGTTGTACACGTCGGCTGTATCGATGAAGTTCAATCCATGGGCGCGAGCTGAATCGACAAGCCGAGCAGCTTCAGCGAGCGGCGTCTGTTGACCAAACATCATCGTGCCGAGACAAAGGGCTGAGACGTTCAGTGGGCTATTTCCAAGTTGTCGGTATTGCATGAAAACTCCGTTGCGGGGGATAGCGTTGATCCGCTTGATCATCGCTAGGTGAAGTGGCTATTGAAGGAATTAATGCTGAGTATCCGTTGTTTCTCATACACAATATCTTCAACACAAAACACCGCCATGAGCAACTTTCGCGACGCACTGACCCCTGAAGCCCTGCGCATGATCGCCACGGTAGACCGCACCGGCAGCATGGCCGCAGCGGCGCGCGAACTGGGCGTAGTGCCCAGCACGCTGACCTACCGCGTGCGACAAGTTGAAGACGCGCTGGACGTGCTGCTGTTCGACCGCTCCTCACGGCAAGCGCAGCTGACCGAAGCCGGCAAGGAACTGCTGCGCGAAGGCCATCGACTGCTGGCTGAACTCGATGCCGTCGCCAACCGGGTCAAGCGCGTGGCCACCGGTTGGGAACCGCAATTCACGCTGTCGATCGACAGCGTGATCTCACGCACCACGGTGATGGAATTGTGTGAAGCCTTCTTCGCACTCGGGCCGCCCACTCGCCTGAAGATTCGTGAAGAGGCTTTGTCGGGCACGCTTGAAGCACTGACATCCGGCCAAGCCGACTTGGCGATTGGCGTGACCATCGAGCCCACCACCCAGTCGGGCTTTCACAGCAAGTTGCTGGGCCCGATTAAATTTGTCTATGCGGTCGCACCGAACCACCCGTTGGCCAATGCGCCCGAGCCGTTGAGCGACAGCCAGATAAGAGCGCACCGCGCGGTGGCCGTGGCCGATTCAGTGCAGCGCGGCGGCGGCTTGACGGTGGGCCTGATTGGCGGGCAAGACGTCTTCACCGTGCCCGGCATGCCGGCCAAGCTCGAAGCACAGTTGCGCGGGCTGGGCGGTGGATTTTTACCCGAGTATTTGGCGCGGCCACATGTGCAAGTGGGCCAATTGGTCGTCAAACAAGTACAACGCCCGACCCGGGTGTCTAAGATGAGTTACGCCTGGCGGCAAGACATTGGCACGCGTCCCGGTCGGGCGCTCGAATGGTGGTTGGCACAACTCGACAAGCCCGCCACGCGGACAGCCCTGCTGGAACGCCCGAACGCTCCATGAAGCTCCTTATGGATTCATTCGGGGTCTGCGTGTAGAGTGTGTCCAATGACGGCGGCTGAATAATCAGTTGCCGCCTGCCAAGGTCCTGAATGCCCGATCAACAGAACACCACAAAAAGCTAAAAGACATGCCCAAAAAATCAAAACCTCCCGCACGTCCTTCCGCCGCCGCTGCCTCGGCTGCACCGCGCCATATCGCCGTGGTCGGTGCCGGCATGGCGGGCGTGGCTTGCGCCCGCACGCTCATGCAGGCGGGTCACACCGTCAGTTTGTTTGAGAAGAGCCGGGGCACCGGCGGACGCATGGCCACACGGCAGACGACGTTTGGTGGTTTTGACCATGGCACGCAATACTTCACGGCGCGTGATCCTCGTTTCTTGAAAGTGCTGCAAGCCTCCCAACAAGTGGTGCGGCCTTGGAGCGCCAACACCGTCCGCATCCTTGACGAAGTGGGCCGCGTTTTTGCGGCCTCGCTGCCGCCGAAAGAGCCGCATTGGGTCGCCTCACCCGGCATGAATGCACTGGTGCGTCACTGGGCCCAACCGATTGAAGCGGCTGGCAGCTTGACGCAGGAAACACAAGTGGTGCGCATCGAGCGCGACACCCTGCACCCCAAGCGCTGGCAACTGCAAACCGACGGCAGCGAAGGCAGCAGCCGCGTTTACTCCGGCTTTGACAACGTGGTGCTGGCCGTGCCCTCGCCACAAGCGCAGGCTCTGCTGCTGAGTTCTCAGCTGGGCAAATCCATGTTGCCCCAACTCGCCAAGGTGGACGTCGCCCCTTGCTGGACGCTGATGCTGGCGTTCCCTCAAGCCGTACAACCGAATCTGACTTATCTCGGCCCACAATGGAATGCGGCTCGCAGCACGCACCACCGGATCGCCTGGCTGGCGCGCGAATCGTCCAAACCTGGCCGCGACCCGATCGAGCGCTGGACGGTGCAAGCCAGCCCCGAGTGGTCGCAAAAGCATTTGGAAGACGACGCTGAACGCGTCAAGGCCAAGCTGCTCAAAGCCTTCACCGAGATCACCGGCATCCGCGCCACGCCATCGCATGCGGACGTGCATCGCTGGCGCTACGCACAAACCACCGCGCCTGCCGGCCAAAGTCATTTCTGGGACGCCAAGGCCGGCATCGGCCTGTGCGGCGACTGGTGCCTGGGGCACCGCGTTGAAGACGCTTTCGTCTCGGGTCTTGAAATGGCGTTGGAGATTGCTTAACTGCGTGACAGTGTGAGCCAAGCGCCTTACATCGGCCGCTTCGCGCCCTCACCCACCGGCCCGCTGCATGCGGGATCGCTGGTGGCTGCGCTGGCCAGCTGGCTTGACGCTCGCACCCACGGCGGTCAATGGCTGGTGCGCATTGAAGATGTCGACACACCGCGCTGCGTGCCCGGCGCGGCCGACACGATCTTGCAGCAACTCGCCACCTGCGGTCTGCTGCCAGACGCGCCGCCGGTCTACCAGTCGCAATGCGGCGCGCTGTACCAAGAGGCGCTGGACCAACTGATCCGCGCGGGCTTGGCTTACCCCTGCAGCTGCACGCGGCAAGACATTGCAAGTGCACTCGCCATCAAAGGTCAAGCCCGCGAGCGCCATGGCGAATTGGTTTACCCGGGCACATGTCGCGGCGGCTTGATGGGCAAACCAGCCCGTGCTTGGCGCTTCTTGACTTCATACGCTTGCCAGAGCGAAAAAGTCTCATGGACCGACCAGCGTCTTGGGCCGCAAACACACAACGTCAGCGAACAAGTTGGCGACTTTGTCTTGCGCCGGGCCGATGGACTCTGGGCTTATCAGCTGGCTGTGGTGGTCGACGACGCCGCCCAAGGCATCACCGACGTCGTGCGGGGCGAAGACTTGGCTGACAACACAGCGCGCCAAATCCTCTTGCAGCGCGCCCTCGGTCTGCCGACGCCGCGCTATCTGCACACGCCCTTGGTGCTGGGTGCCAACGGTGAAAAACTCAGCAAGCAAAATGGCGCGCAGGCGCTGCTGCTCACTAATCCACTGGCGGCGCTGAACGCGGCAGCGGACTGCCTTGGCTTGCAGGCGGCCAGCGGGACGCTGACAGAGGCCTTGACGCAGTGGACCCAACAATGGACCGCGCAACGGGCACTAAAATCCTCTTGTGAACGATTCCACCACTCCCCCGCTTGACGCTCTTGGCGCTTCCTCAGAAGCCGTACCGCCCCACCACCGCACGATCCGCAGCTTTGTGCTGCGCACGGGTAGAACCACGGCGGGTCAGGCCAAAGCCTTCACCGATGTCGGGCCGCGCTTCTTGCTCCCGTACACCGGCCAGGCCATTGACTTTGCAGGGGTGTACGAGCGCAGCGCGCCGACGATTCTGGAAATTGGTTTTGGCATGGGCGAAGCCACGGCACAGATTGCGGCGCTGCGCCCGACTGACAATTTCCTGTGCTGCGAAGTCCACACGCCCGGCGTGGGTGCGCTGCTGAAACGCATCGATGAGCAATCGCTGTCCAACATCCGCATCCTGCAACACGACGCGGTTCAGGTCATCGACCACATGCTGCCGCTGACCAGCTTGGACGGCGCTCACATCTTTTTTCCGGACCCGTGGCACAAAACCAAACACAACAAGCGCCGGCTGATCCAGCCGCCGCTGATCGCCAAGCTGGCCGCGCGCCTCAAGCCGGGTGGCTACTTGCACTGCGCCACCGATTGGCAACCGTACGCAGAGCAAATTCTCGAGGTACTCAGTGCGGAGCCTTTGCTGAAAAATACCGCAGCAGCCGAGGCTGGTGGCTACGCTCCGAAGCCCGATTACCGGCCACTGACCAAGTTTGAAAACCGCGGCATCAAGCTCGGCCACGGCGTTTGGGACCTGGTCTTCCAGCGCGTGTGAGCCAGCTGCCCGCACACGGTCTGACCACGCGGCTCGGTGTGAGCCCGAGCTGTGTCGGCTTGCCTGCCGGCCCCTGGCGCACCATCACCGATTTTTTGATTGAACGCTTTCCGGCGATTGGCCATGACGTCTGGCTGGAGCGCATGCAGTCGGGTCAAGTGGTTGATGAATTTGGCGAACCCGTCACGCCCGAGCGACCTTATCGCGGCCACATACGGGTCTATTACTACCGTGCTCTGCCGACTGAAACGCGTGTGCCTTTTGAAGCCACCGTGCTGTACCAAGACGCGCATTTGGTGGTTGCCGACAAACCGCATTTTTTGCCCGTCACGCCGTCCGGCCATTACCTGCAAGAAACTTTGTTGGTGCGACTGAAAAACCTGCTCGGCATTAACGCCCTGATTCCGATTCACCGGATCGACCGCGAAACCGCCGGCTTGGTGATGTTTGCCGTGCAGCCAGCTGAGCGCGATGCGTATCAAAGCCTGTTCCGCCGGCATGAGGTGACCAAGCACTATCAGGCCGTAGCGCCTTGGCGTGCGGACTTGCCCTTGCCACTGGTGCGCAGCAGCCGGATTGTCGAAGACGAGCCCTTTTTCAGGCAACGTGAAGTGGCCGGTGAGTCCAACAGCGAAACCCATGTGGCCGTGCTCGATGTGCAAGGTGAGCAAGCGCTGTATGCCCTGAGCCCGGTGACTGGCAAGAAGCACCAATTGCGCGTGCACATGAACGCGCTGGGCCTGCCGATTTTGAATGACCGCATGTACCCGCCGGTGGCCGACACGCCCGCTGACGACTACCGCACCCCGTTGCAACTGCTGGCGAAAGCGATTGAATTCAGCGACCCGGTGACCGGGCAGCCGAGACGCTTTGAAAGCCGTCTCAGCTTGGCCTGGCCCCTACAAAAAGTCTGAGCCGTTGAACTGGATCAGGCTTTGATTTCTTTGGCCGTGATCTGATACTTGAAATCGTCCGGAGCGTAAGGGTCAAATCGACCTTCGATGTTTTCAGCCATCGGGTACATGAAGAATCCGAGCTTTTCGCCGCTGGACTTTGGCAATGCCACGTCATGCGCGGTGTTGAAAGCCATCCAGTTGCCTTCCCAGCCGCCAAACAAGGCCTTGTTGACGGGCGCCACCACCGGGTTGGTGATGTTCTTGATCCAATCGCTGGTTTCCAGGCGCATGACTTTGGCCACATCAGCCGGATCCATCGCTACCCAGCCGTAGCCCGTCAAGTAGACCTCTGAACGGCAATGCTGCGCGCCCTTCAGGCTGGCCGGGTTGCCCGACAGCTCTTTGTAGCCGAAGGCCGACGCCACCAGCCGGATGCCGTAGACATCACGTGCAGGGACACCAACTGAGCGGCACAAACCAACAAACACGGCATTCAGGTCAGCACACTTGCCGCCCAAATTGCCGGTTTCCAACATGGTCTTGATATCGCCTACGCCGCAGCCGCGCACGGTCGGTTCGCGGTAGGTGTTTGCCACCGTCCAGTCGTACAGCATTTGGGCTTTTTGCACGTCGGTCTTGGCGCCTTGGGTGGCAGCCAGCGCGGTCTTGCGCACAATGCCGTCGGTCGGAATCAAGGCCGTGGCACGGGTGTAATAACGCAAGGTGTCAGCCGACTCGGCTGGAACCGTTTTGTGGGCCCAGTCGGTGGTGCGGTTTTGAGTCTGCACGCGACTGGTCAACTCAACAAAAGGCTTGGCTTGGTCGGCGGCAAATTCAACCATCAGCAGCTTCACGCCCTGCGTACCGTCAGTGGACATTTGGGCAGTGCCGTTGGTGAAAAAACTGCTTTCCTGTGACTGCTGGTAGTCACTGTTGACAGACGGCACGGGCAACCAGACTTGCGTCGCGCCCAGCGGTTTGACGATGTCAACGCGCGTGGTCACTTCAAACGTGCGCCAAGGGCTGCTTTGGGGTGCAAATTCGCGACGGGTCGCAGCGGGCGCCTGTGCAAAGCCCAGGCTAGGCAAGACAGCAGCGGCAGCGGCAGCGGCAGCGGCAGCGGCCGAATTTTTGAGGAATGTACGACGTACGGTGGTCATGAAAAAACTCCGAATGGGTGAGTGGCAACGTGCATCGGCGCAGGTGAAGATGCGCTGAGATGTTCCAGCAAAATGTTTTGGGCTGCTGAAATGAGCAGGCCCACGGCCCCGAAAGGCCGGTGAGATTATGACTCGGGCGTGTTGCGGCTGCTGGCCAAGGGTTGAGGCTGATAACAGCCTTACATCAAACTATCGACCAACTTCTCTGCCGCTTTGCCTGTCCAGTCGACCTCGCCCTGAACCCGGCTGCGCGGCTTGCCGCGGCTGTCAACCAGCAGCGTGGTCGGAAAGACCTTGACGCCCCACTGAGCGGCCAATGTTCCATCGCGGTCGAGCAGCACCGGCAAGGTGACACCCGTGGATTGAGCGAAGCGAATCGCGCGGGCTGGCGCTTCCTTGAAATTGATGGCCAGCACCAGCAGTTTGTCAGGGCCATACAAATCGGCGAGTTGCTGCAACGAGGGCATTTCGGCGCGGCAAGGTTCACACCAGCTGGCCCAAAAATTCATCAGCACGGGTCGGCCCTGCAAGTCAGCCGCACGCCAGCGCTTGCCGGTGATGTCGAGCACATCAAGCGCGGCCAACGAACCGGCCCAAGGCGAGACGACAAAGGCCGGACCGGTCAGCGACTGCGAGGCGTTTTGGGCTGAAGCCCAAGGCGCAGCCACACCTGCGCCGGCCAATGCCAGCGCGCTTTGCAAGCAACGCCGGCGTGAGGGGTTTTGCAAAGTGTTCAAACCCGCTCAGCCACCCAGGCCTGAACCGACTCCAGCGCAGCGTTGACGCGCGACGGATCGGTGCCGCCAGCCATGGCCATGTCGGCCTTGCCACCGCCTTTGCCGCCCACTTGCTGAGCCACAAAATTGACCAACTCACCGGCTTTGACTTTGCCCGTGCTGTCGGCGGTAACACCAGCGGCGATTTGCACCTTGTCGCCATCGACAGCGGCCAGCACAACAACGGCCGTTTTCAGCTTGTCTTTCAGCTTGTCCATGGTGTCGCGCAAGGTCTTGGCGTCAGCACCTTCAAGCCGTGCAGCCAACACTTTCACACCGTTGATGTCGATGGCTTGCAGCATCAACTCGTCACCTTGCGACGAGGCCAGTTTGCCCTTCAGCGCGGTGACTTCTTTTTCAAGCGCGCGCACTTGGTCCAGCACTTGGCCTATGCGGTTTTGCAACTCGACCGGACTGGCCTTGAGCGATGACGCAGCCGCCTGCACGGTGGCTTCCAGCGACTGCAGATAAGCCAGCGCGTTGGCACCCGTCACGGCCTCGATACGGCGCACACCCGCCGCCACACCGCTTTCACCGACGATCTTGAACAAGCCGATGTCGCCGGTGCGGCCCACGTGGGTGCCACCGCAGAGTTCTTTGCTGCTGCCGATGCTCAGCACGCGAACGGTCTCGCCGTACTTTTCGCCAAAGAGCATCATGGCGCCGGTTTTTTGCGCCGACTCCAAGTCCATCACGGCAGCGTCCGTGGCGGCATTGGCCAAAATTTCAGCATTGACGCGAATTTCAATCTCACGAATTTGTGCGTCGGTCACGGGGGCGTTGTGCGCAAAGTCAAAACGCGTGCGCTCGGGATTCACCAAGCTGCCCTTTTGCTGCACGTGCGTGCCCAACACTTCACGCAAGGCCTTGTGCATCAAATGCGTGGCGCTGTGGTTGCGAACGGTGGCGGCGCGCAATTCCAAATTCACCTGCGCCGCCACGTGATCCCCGACGTTGAGCGTGCCTTGGGCCACCTCGCCGTGGTGACCAAACACATCGGCCTTGATTTTTTGCGTGTCGCCGACCTCAAAGCGGGCCGAGCCACTGACCAGCGCGCCTTCGTCGCCAACTTGACCGCCGCTCTCCGCATAAAAAGGCGTGGTGTCCAGCACCACCACGCCGGTTTGGCCGGCATTCAAAGCGACCACCGGCACGCCGTCTAAGTACAGCGCAACGATCTTGGCTTCGGCCTGCAGCTGCTCGTAACCGACGAATTCATTGCCTGCTCCGGTGTACTCCAGCGCACGGTCCATCTTGAACTTGCCGGCGGCACGCGCCTGCGTCTTTTGCTTTTCCATCACCA
>Ga0208916_10000128_pt1 | contig 36096 bp, 29 predicted proteins | sample DEB19_08_DNA_5_FD_184523 | JGI IMG/M metagenome (GOLD analysis project Ga0208916, IMG submission 184523) | Aqueous microbial communities from the Delaware River and Bay under freshwater to marine salinity gradient to study organic matter... | ecosystem: Environmental > Aquatic > Marine >... | reverse complement strand
TTCAGCGCATGGCCCAGTCCTTGGCTGAACTTCACGCCGCCACTATCCGGCGCGGTGGGCTCCGAGAATGGCAAGGCGTATTCCTGTTTGACAGGGCCATTCATTACCCCGGCCCACGCCGAACGCATGTCAGCCAGTGCAACAGGGTTCGATGCGTTGTCAACAAGGTAGTTGGTCATGCCGCGCAGCATTGACCTTGCGCCCTCATACCGCTGACGGCCAAGGAATATGTCCTCCACCATTGGCGACAGTGGCCTTCTTCCCTTGGTGCTTGGGTCCATCCTCAGACCCATCTCGCGCTGGAATGTCTCAAAGTTTGCCCGGCCAAGTGAGTCAACTTTGGCAATCAGGAACCTGCCGTCATCTCGGTTGATGCGGATAGTTGCTTTTGGCTTTTCTGCTGTGAGGTCGATGTCGATGTATTCAACCTCCCATCCAGCATCCCGCATTACCCGGTTCAACTTGGATACCGCAACATTTGAGGTTGATGATGGTTGCGCGGCAATTTCAGAGCGCCCGCCTAGTGCCTGCAGGTACTCCTGATACATGGACGAGCCATCTTCTGAAACCTCAATCACCTCATGGGGGGCTGGAACCCATCCATCTTGAATCTCCATGCCGTTTGGTCGGTCTTTCCATGCGGATTTAGGAGCAAGGTAAACAATGTCACCCTTCTTCGGCATGAACTTCTTGTCGAAGATGTTTGTTGGAGCGCCTCCCCGATACGGCGGCATGGCATTGACGTTGACGCCCTTTTTGAAACCGTCTTTCAAGATTGATTCGCGCGTTGCCTTTGCGGAACCATCCCTGCCGCGCAAGTCAATGTGCTGAGCGTACTGGCTGTAAAACTGCTTTTCTGTTAGCGGCTTGCTCGTCATGGGGTCATTTGTACCACGACCACCAGCCGACAACCGCGTCTGCGCCGTCATCTCTGTCGCCTGCGTTCCGTACTTGGATTGGGTTTTCGCCAGATTCTTGTCGCCACCCATGGATGCACGCACCATATCTGTCACGAACTTTTCAGCATCGTTTTGCGTCAGTTTGCGTATCCAAGCACCAAAATTGTCCGGAAATCCAAGGCGATCCGCTGCACCAGCAAACCATGACAGCATCGTTTTGACAAGTCCGGGCATCTTGCGTGCGCCAATCCCGTCATTGGCCGATAGTTCCTCACTGATCATCGCCATCGCTTCCTCGGCTGCCAGTGCTTCATAGGCAGCAGAAGGCATCTTGGCTGCTTTTTCCACGCCTTCAGGTGAAGCCTTCCACTCGCGCACGTATTTCTGCACCAGAACATTGCGCGAGAACTGGCGCAGCATCGCTGCATAATCTTCCGCTGGAATGACTTTTTGCAAACCCAAGTGAAACAACTCATGGAACAGCGTGACGTAGGCGTCCCCGATGGACTCGATGTTGTCAGCGAACAGGTAGATTCGCCCATCAATGAGCGCGCCCTTCGGCTTGGTCCCGGCTGGTACCCGAAGGCCCGCGATTTGGCTTGGGTTTCCAATTACCGAGACTGGGATGACGTTCTTTGCGACTTGAAGAACCTTGTCAACAAGCCTTTGAATCTGGTCAGGCGTTGGTTTGGGGCCAAATGATGCTGGGGAAAGCAGGCCCTGGCTGAATTTAGCTCCGTCTAGCGGCGCGGCAGGCGCAGCTGCCGGGGAAGCAGACGCTGCAGCGGCCCGGGCTTGCAACTGGTCTTGAATGTCGTCCAGCCGGGTCAGCGCCGCGTCCAGTTCGTCGGCCTGCTTGAATTGCTCATTGGCGGCTTCGCGGTAAGTCGGGATGTTGGCCGTGGCATCCTTCAGGTTGCGCTCCATGTAGTCAATCCCGTACCTGTCGGTTCGGATTGAGTCCAATTTGTCCACCAGTCGCTCCATGGCGGCGCGAAGCGTCGACGTCAGCACTGTGACTGATGTGCCTTTTGTGTGCTTCTCCGGTGTGAGGTCGTAGGCAATGGCGATTGTCTCGATGCCACCTTCATAGGGCACCTTGACGGACAGATCCACAAAGGAGCCAAAGTTGGTCTTTTCTGTTTTCACAGACAAAGGGAAGCCATACAGGCTTCCAACAGGGGTTGTCGGAATATCGGTGAACTCACTGCCAATCAGTCGGCGCAACTCGCGCGCCACAGCGGTGCGTCGGATCACCTTGTTGCCAGCAATCTCGGCCACAAAAGAGTTCACGTCGCCCATTTTCTCGGTAATGGCATCTTGAACACCAGCCTCGGACGTATAACTCTTTCCGTCAACGTCCAATGAAAACACTCGTTTAGAGTCGCCCTCCTTGGCGATCTTGATGGTTTCCTCTGCGTGGGCCAGTGCAGCCTCAAGGCCCGTGAATTCTTTCTCGCCAACATTGACGCGGCGTGAATACTTGTCATCAGTGGCCTCTTGAAAGGCTTTACCGATCGGGACCATCAGGGATTTCTTCTTGGCAATCTCCCCGGGCAGTTTTTCCACGTCACGCTCGGCGCGGCGCAACGAATCCCCTGCCGACTCCACACGCCGGTTATACGACCGGCGCCTGCGGTACAGTTCTTCGATAACGGTATTGATCTTGATGCGCTCCAGCATCAGCGGGTCGCCGGATGCAATGGCGGCAATTTCAGCCATGTCAATCGCGGCGTCGTCGTCAAAGTCCATTTCAAACTCGCCGTCGTAGTAGCGAATGCCATTCACCATGCGCAGCTTGGTCGAGTTCAAATCCCACATCTTGGCGTCGATTGAGCGCTCGGTGACGTAGGCCATGATTTCCACTTCAAAGGTTTGGCCGTATTTCTCCAGAAGCAGGTTGCCCTGACGAATGATGCGCCCTTCGCGTTGTTCGATGTCGCTTGGCTTCCATGTCACGTCGACGTGATGAAGGCCCACCAGGCGCTCCTGCACGTTCATTCCGGCGCCCATGCGCTGGCTTGACCCAAACAAGAACCGGATCGTGCCGTCGTTGACTGCCTCGAACAGTGCTTTTTTCTGGGCGTCAGTTGTGAAGTTCTGGATGAAGGCGATTTGCTCTTTTGGCACACCCTTGGCAATCAGGCCGTCGGCCATGTGCTGGTACGCATTCCAGCCGCCAGCCTGTGCCGCGCGCAATTCGTCAATCTCTTGCGAGTCAAACTTCTCCATGGCCTCGATGGCCTCGCGCTGGCCAGCCTCGTCGCCGTTGGCATTGGCCTCAGTGAGTTTGGCGCGCAGGGCGTCATATTCCTTGATTTGCTTGTCGTCCCCTTGCGCCTTTGGAACTGAGCGATCCAAGAAAATCAACTGCGTGCCCTTGTCGGCCTCGAATGCCTTATATAAGCGGAACGCCTCGTCTACCACCTTGTCTAGCTTGCCCCCGGGCTCGTCCGTCAGCGCCCGGTCCCACACCTTGGCGTGCAGTGCCAGCTTGCGAGCCTTGTCCATCAGGCGAAGTCGGGCAATGTTGCGCTCCTTCACGTCCTCGATGTTGGGCAGGCCGTTGTAACCGGCGATCAGTTCATCAATCAGCAGTTGCTGTGTGGGCGTCGGCTTGGCCACTACGGTACGGCGACCGCCATCTTTGACGTTTGGCAGCGGGAACACCTTGCCCGGGTTGTCTTCTGCGTACCATGCCTTGATGTCGTCGTTCGTCACCACGTCGGCCACGGAGTAGTAACCGTCCATGAGTGAGCGCATGTTCGACCAGTTGCGGCCCAAGCGGTTCACCACTTTCAGGCCATCACCGGCTTCGGTGGGTTCTGGCTTCTCGGACGCCTGCACAAACTGAGCGCGGAAGGCGTCGAAGTGCTCCAGGCCGTTTTCACGCAGCACGTCGGGCGCCAGGTAACGCATGATGGTGTACATCTCCACCGCGCTGTTGCTGATGGGCGTGCCTGTCAGGAACACCGCGGAGCCATTGGTTTCGTGCAAGATTCGCATCTTGGTGTACAGGTCAAAGGCTTTCTGTGACCCAGCAGCCGGGCCAAGCCCGCGCACGTCGGTCAGTTTGGTGCTGTAGGTCAGGTTCTTGAACTCATGCGACTCATCAACGGTCAGGTCATCAATGCCCATTTGCTCAAAGGTCAGAAGTTGGTCCTTGCCAGCCTTGCCGCGCACCACATCCATGCGGTTTTCCAGCTTGAGAATCAGGGCTTCTGCGGCCTTGACCGACAAGGGCTTGAAGCGCTGGCCGGGTTCGGCGTCGTCCTCGGCTTCTTTCAGTGCATCCTGCGCCACGCGCAACTCGTCATTGATGAAGCGTTCTTCGGTTTCCGGGGAAATGCCAATGAACTTGAAAGACGAATGCGGAACAATCACCAGATCCCAATCCCCTGCGGCGATCTTGGCAAACAGGCGGCGCCGGTTCTTTGGCTCCAGGTCTTTGACGCCAGCGGCCAAAATCTTTGCGCCCGGGTAAAGCCGGTAGGCCTGCGTCGACCACTCCGACACCAAGTGGTTCGGCACCACAATGGTGGGCTTGTTGGACAGGCCCATGCGCTTGCGCTCCATGGCGCGCGAAATGCCGGTGAAGGTCTTGCCTGCCCCCACGGCATGGTCGTACATGGTGAAGCGGTCCACAATCCCGCGCCAGATGGCGTTGATCTGGTTGCGCCGAAAGGCAATGATGCTGTCTGGCACCTTGCCCGGGAAACTCATGTGTGAACCGTCATACTGCCGGTTTACCCGGGTGTTGTACAGGTCATTGAACAGCTTGACAAGCTCTTGGCGGCGGTCGCCATCCTTGAAAATCCAGTTGTCAAATTCCTCGATGATTTCTTTCTTCTTGTCGATGGCGCTTTGCGTCTCGGTTTCATTCAGAACGCGCGGGTCATCCTTTCCGCCACCGTCATAAACGGCAATTCGTCGGCTGTTCAGGATATCGTTCAGCAACTCCACTGCCGGGTAGCGGCCGGTGCCCCATTTGGACACGTCAACTGCAGATGACCCGGGCGCGTGCACCTCGAAGGTGTTGGAAATTTTGGAGAACGTCACCGTGGCCTTGCGCCCCAGCAGCCCCTGCACAAAGTCTGCGTAGGTGGCAGGCGGCACCCAGGATGCGCCCATGTGCGCCGTCACCTTGTCAGATGTCCATGGCTCTGGCTGCACTTTCATCAGGGCTTCGACGTTGCGCTTCATGCCTGTGTCTTGTGCTGCAATCAGCTTTTTGCGCACATTGCCAGACAGGTACTGGTTCTTTTCCGTGACCTCGTTGGTCTCCGGGTCCAGGTAGGCCATGGGTGAATCACCCTCGGTCAACTCAGTCAGCGCTTCTTCTTCTGTAATCTTGCGCAGTTCAGCCACACGGGCCACGTCGATGCGGCCAGACTCACCAAGCACAATGGCCACGGCATCCGACACGCTGGCCGCGTCGTTCTTGCGCTCTGGTGGGATGGCCACGGCACGGGTCAGGATGGCATTCTGTTCAGCCCGGGCGGCACTTGGCTTGACACCTCGCTTGACAGCGGCAGCCAGTGTGACGGCGGGCCGGAACTTCAGTTCCAGCGACAACATCAGGCCTTCATCTGGCATTTCCGAAATGATGGTGGCGTTTTTCTGCTCGCTGATGTAACCGTGATCGGCTACGAATGCCTCATAGGCGGCGCGCAACTTGACCCGGTTGGCCTCCATGGGTCCGGTTGCTGCGGAATTTGTCTCCAGATTGATCTGCTCCACATACAGTTCACGAATGGCCACCAGCTTTTGCAGCTTGGCGAAGCCGTCCGCCCCCAGACGCAGGCCGTTCGGGATGTCGCTCTCGTTGGCAAACACCTCGCGCACGTACACGTTTCTGCCAAGGGTTGGCTTTCCTGTTTTTGGGTTGATCTTGACGCCTACTTTGACTTTCTCGCCCTTCTCGTCAAGTTTCGCCACCTCTTTGAACCACTTGCCCTCCATGTTCATGGACAGTTGCGCAGACCATGGGGTGCTGGCGTCAATGGTGTTTTTGGACACGATGGTCTTGCCGTCCAAGCTCACACGCTCCACGATTTCAGTCAGGGCGCCGCTCTCGTCGTAATAGATGCTGCCAATTTCACGACCTGATGCCATGATGGACAGGGATTCGCCCAGTGCCTTGTGCATGGCCTGCGTGCGCTGGTCGATTTCCTCCGAGACTGGCACAGGCTTGATGCCTGGCAGGTAGGCCATCATGTCATCGAGCTTGGCTGCCAACTCACTCGCGGGCAACTTCACATCAATGTCGCCGCCGAACTGCATCGAGCCCGAGCGGTCCATCACACCCGCCACCATCTGCGGATTTTTGGCAAAGTATTGGCTGATGACCATGGGCTCGCCGCCCAATGGGTCAGGAACCTTGGTTGTTTCCGTCCAGGCCAATGCCGCATCGAGCTTGGCGGCACGCACCATGCGCTCCTGGCGGTCAGCGTAGGCTTCTTTGGCTGGCACCTTGGCGGTGCGCTCGTTCATGGCGAACTGCAGTGCCGCCTGATCTGCCGTGGTGCGCTTTTTCAAAAACAGAATGTCTGTCACCACGTCGGTGCCTGCATTGCCCTTGAATGCAGACCCAGGCAGGCGAATCGCCCCCACCAGTTCAGCCTGAATCGCCAGGGTTTCGCGTGCGCCCTTCTCTTGTGCGTCCATCAGGTAGCGAGACACCACCATGACCTGCAGCCCTTCCGGCTTCACGGCATCCATGCTGCCCAGGAAGAACTGGTTGTGAATGCTCTTGCCGTTGAGCTTGGGGTTGTACTGGAAGCGCAAATCAATCGCGCCAAATGGCGGGTTGCCAATGGCCAGATCGAAAACACCTTCAGGCAGCGGCAGTTTTTCAAAGCCGGATGCCACGATGTTGGCCTGTGGGTACAGTGCCGATGCAATGCGCGCGGTGATGCTATCCAGCTCAATGCCGGTCACATAACTGCCTTGGCGCATGTACTCTGGCATCATGCCAATGAAGTTGCCTGAACCCACCGAAGGCTCCAGCACCATGCCGCCATTGAACCCCAGGCGCTTGGCTGCGCGCCACATGAAGCCCGTCACAGTCTCGCTGGTGTAGTGCGCGTTTGGTGTCGACGCAGATGCCGCCTTCAGTTCTTTGGCTGTCAGCAGTGATTCCAGTTCGGCTACTTCATTGGTCCAGTCGGCCTTGACTACGCCGGTGACACGGTTGCGGAATGCGTTGGCCAAGCCGCCCCAGCCAACGTAGCGGGCCAGCACGCGCTGTTCTTCGGCAGTGGCACGGCGATGCTCGGACTCAATCAGTTTGAGTGCACGAATGGCGGCAATGTTGTCTTTGTATTTGGTGACTTCACCGCCCGAACCTAGCTTCAGGTCGGGGGTGATGGTGAAATTGGCAGCCGGTACGGCCGCTGGAACTACTTCGCCTGATTCTGTGAATAGGCCTGGCGCTCCTGCTCGTGAGCCTCGCTTGCTTCCCGCAGCCAGCTTGACATCGGGCGACCCACTGTCCGCTGGTATTCTTCCTCCATCTCCCTTGATTCCTCGTCCTCGTCCTGTTCCTCCGGTGGCAACAGGATCAGAGTCGGAAGAACCATTTCCTCCGCTTCGTCCAGGCGTGCCCCGTTGGTCATCAGTTGACGAATTTCCTTTTCGGCGGCTCGTGCTGCCAGATAGAGCTCCGCGTCCACCCGATCCTCGGCTACCAGTTCCGCCCACTTTTGCGGCAGGAACTCCATCCAGTGCGCTGCCGCCTTGCTTTTCAGTTCCTGAATCATTTGTCGCGTCCTTTGTTTCAATATCTGCCTTTTCAACAGACTTGTCAAGTTCTTCCAGTGAGTCAAACGCGGCCACCTCGCGTTTAGGTGTGACTGCCTTATCCTTGTGCCGGCCAGACGTGGCAATGTAGGCGCCTTGCAACGTCTCGAACGGTATCGCGTCAGCGGTTTCCTGATCAATCCCGCTGGCAATGAACTCGCGCACGTAGCGTACAGCCTTCTGAAACGTCACAGCGCCCAAGTCCATCGCGCCGTCGAACAACTCAATGACGATTGGCAGGATCTGCTGTTCTTCCTCCTGCGTCCAGTTCATACGGGTGTTCTTGCCAGCCAGCGCGGCCAGCTTTCCCAGGGCATTGAACATCTTAGCTTTGGCGGCTTTTTCCTTGTCGCTCAGGGTGTCTGGCTTGGGCGCTTCCGGTGCTCTGGCCGGCTTGCCGTCATAAGTCGGATTGGCCTTTGCCTCGTACGACCGCATTTCAGCGTCAAGCTCGTCGTTCTGGCCTTCGTCTGCTGGCGGCTGTGCCATCGGCGATTCGCGCTCTATCTTCGCTGCCATTGCCGCAATCTTGGCATCAGAGCGGGTTTCTGCATCGTCAGCTACCAGCTTATCAAACTGGTCTTGTCCAAGCAGCACTGAACGCTCGCCCAATGTATTCGGGTTGCGCAATGCGCGAATCTTGTTCTTGGTAGTGTCAATGCCATCAATGGAATATGTATTGCCATTTCCCATCAGCAGCGTGTCACCGGGGGATTTCCCGTTTAGGCTAACTTTCGCCTCTGCCACTTCCGGCGCATTGACTGGAACTTGCTTCGCCGTCCCGCGCGCCGTAGCATTTGGAAACGGTTTTCCATCAGCACGCAGCTCGGTATGAGGCACATCAGCGGCGGCAGCAGGCTTTACCTTGTCCAATGGACCTGCCTTCAATGCCTTAGCGTCAGGCTGCGTTGAGTGTGTTCGTGCATCCTGCGGCTTGCCAATGCGTACCCATTCGCCGTTCACCTTCTTGACAGCGTGAACTTTGACACTCCATCCACCGCCGTCCTCTTTGGGTGGGGTGTAGCTGATGACTTCATCGGTTCCGCCGTAGCTCTGCACGATGTTGCCAGGCGTGAAGTAGTCAGCGCGCTCTTGGCGGGCTTGTTCAATGCGCTGCTTGACTGGCGTTGTCTTTGCAACTGGCGCGGCTGGCGGTAGCTGCGGCGTGACCGGCTTCTTCTCTGGCTTGGCTACTTCTGCTTCGCCCGCGGCTGCCACGCCGGCATCTGCTGCGGGCTTGTCAGTTGCGACTGTTGCTCCTTGGGCTGGTTGTTCCGAACTTGTTTGCTTGGCTTCTGGGGCTTTCTCAAGTTTGCTCTCCGTGGGTTGTGATTTGGCAACGATGTCCCAGCGCTTGGCGCCGGTCTTGACTGCCTGGTGCGTGTCTTTCAGGCCGTTCTTGGCAATGAACTCCTGGGCTTTGAGTGGCTTGCTGAAGTAGGCTGTACCTTTGGCGATGCGCTCAATGGCCTTGGCGCGCTTCTCGGGCAGGCCGAACAGGTGCTCAACGTCAGCTTTGGCTTGCTCTTTCTTTGTGGGTGCAGTCTGCGTCGGCTGGGATGCCCCGGTCCCTTCGCCCATTACAGGCTGTGCAGGCTGCGTAAGTGGTTCACTTGCTACGTTTTCGGTAGCTACTGACGCTTTATCTACGAGGGCTTGAGGAGGCTCTACCCCTCTACCTTCCACGGTTACACTTCCCGTTGCGGGTAGTTCCGAAGAGGCGGCTGCATCGCCTGCCACAGCTTGCGGCGCTTCTCCTGGCGCTTGAGTTGGCGGGGTGTCGGTTCCTTGTGCTGCGTCTTTGACATTGGACATTCCCCGCGCGGTATTGATACCAAACCCCGGGCCCGCAACCGCGTTCGTCTTGGTTCCAAGCGTAGTTGGTTGAGGCCTGTTCGCGGCCTGAATGCGTGCTAGATTGGCTGCTTTTGTGCCAACTGGCTCAGTGCTTTCGCTCGGGCTTGTGGAGACATCCGGCGCAGCGCCAACAGAATTTGCATCACTCGCTTGCGGGCTGCTGGGTTGGCTGGCAATTGCATCTTGGGTTTCCTCGGGTGTTGCGCCCAGTTGGGCAAAGAACTCGTCATCGCTCAGGTGATCGAAGTCTGCCAGTACATTGGCAATCGGGACCACGGCAGCCACAGTTTCGCCAGGAGTTTCATCCTTGGCTTCTCCGGCTTGTGTGATGGCGTCCATGTAGGCTTTGTAGGCCTGCTCGTCCTGCTGCTGGAGCATCGCTGCGGTCTGTGCACGGTACTCGTCTTGCGCAGACTTCACCTGGTCGGCATCGGACTCGACTGGCATCTGTCCAATTGCTGGCTGACTCACTCCACTGTCAACGGCCAGGATCGCAGCATTGGTCAGCGATGGCGCGGCGGTGGGTGTCAGGCCCATGGCTTCGGATGGCTTGGGCGGCGCGGGCGGCACAACAGGCGGCGTACCACCGTTGGGCGGCACATCGCCATTCAGCCCGCTTTGAAAGTCGCTCAGTTCATCGTCCAGCAGGTCACCGATCTGCCCTGCGGCTTCGTGGCGCTGCTGTGCCGTGGCTTGGCCCTCTGGTGCTGACAGTGTGGCCCATGCGGCATCTACAGCCTTTGTTCTGTCGTCTGCTTCGTAGCCTTGGCGGTCTTTCTTCCAGCCTGCATCACTTTGCATGTAGCCGTCAATGGTCGATACCAGTTCAGGCAGTTTGCTGCCGTAGTAGTCGCTGTCCTCGCGCTGCTTTTCGCTGGCATTCCAAAGCTCGTCAATCCATGCGGTAGGCGTGCTTGGCGGTGTCACTTGTGACACGGGCGGCTGTGCTTCGGGTGTCACTTGTGACACTTCGGGGGCTGGCGTCGGTGCGGGTTGTTGGGCTGGTGCTTGACGATCCAGCGCACCAAACACAGCACCGGGCCCGGCAGAGGCGAGCGCTTCCAGGGTGGCATTGCTGGCCACGTTGTCCCATGTTCCAGCCTCGTACCCGGCGCGTTGTGCGGCCAGGTTGGCGGCGACTTGTTCCTGTCCACCTTGAGCGGCTTCCAGCGGCATTTCGCCCAGCATACCCATGCCAGCGCGACCAAGTACGCCACGCTCGGCACCGGTGGCCACAGCTTTCGTCACCGGCTTGCCAAATGCGCCACGCACCATGCCGCCAGCGATCCGACTGACACCTGTCATTGCATCAGCAGCACCCAGCGCACCGCCAAGCGCGATTTGGTCGGTGTTCTTTCCGTCGTAGGCTTGTGCCTGAGTGGCCTCTTCTTCGGTTCCACCGCGCTTCTTGATTTCGTCGTAAATTGCGCCCTTGGCCGTGCCTGCGCCCATGGCTACGCCAGTTGCCACGGCACCCGGCAGGCCAGCGAGTCCACCGGCAAGCGCCGGGACGATGGAGCCCAAGCCTTGCACTGCGGTCTGCACCGGGGCCACGCCGAATGCGCGGGCACCAGCTTTCACACCTTCCCACAAACCCTGCCCTTTGGCAGAGTCCATGATGGCCGACTGCTCCTGCTGGTCAGCCTTGGCTTCTGGGCTCAGGTAGTCATTGATCACTTCATTGGCACTGCCAAGCGCGCCAGATACCGCATTGCCTGCGCCGGCCGCATCAGCAATGGCCTTGGTCGCACCAACTGCACCGCTGGCAAAGCCCAAACCTTTGTCGGCAACTTTGCGCAGCATGCCTGCTGGTTTTGGGGCTTCCCCTGTTGCATCTTCGTAGCTGAATGAACCGGTCTGAGGCGCAGCGGCCTCCTCGTAGGAGAATGGTTTAGACACTGTACGTCCTTAAACTGGAGTGAATTGCTGTCCGTCCCATACGGCATTGCCGCGTGGTGTTGGGTAGGTTTGTCCTTTGACCAACTTGTCTTTTGGCGGAAGTGCGGCTGGTTGCGCACGCTGCGGCCCGCCCTGCTGCTGCCCGGTGCGCTTGTTGAAAATCACGCCAGGTTGCGTCACAAGTTGGTTGTCAACCACCATTTGTCCGCCTGGGGCATAGGCATATTCATCTTCTTGACCTTTGAGCAACCCAAGGGCGACCATCTTTTGCCGGTAGGATTCTTTTTCCTCTGGCGTCTTGGCGTTCATGTAGGCGTTCTGCAAGTCCGTCGCCTGCTTCTCTTTTGCCATCTTGGCATCGAACTCCTTACGACTCATCCCCAGCTTCTCTTGCTCCATGGCATTGGCTTGGGTGTTTTGCTTGTCCCGAGAAGCAATTTCAGCCATCTGAACCCGTGCCGCCCGCTGATCTTTGGTCATCGGCTGGTTCATCGGGTCATTTCGCGGGTCGCGCGAGGTGCCGCGATACTTGTCCACCCCGTCTCGCAGGTTCGCGGCCATGATCGCGTTATCACCGGCTGACCATGCAGACCCATCCGGGTTGGTCAATGCGCTCTTAATGGCCTCGGGGCTCATTCCGCCATAGGTCATTGATCCACCACCGGGACGCCCGGGAAGTGCATTTCCGTCAGCTCCTTGGAATGACACGTCGCCCGATACGTTGCTGCCTGAGTAGCTGGTTCGGCCATCAGGCCCGACAACCTTACGCACCATGCCGCCTGGGTTGCGGTTCTCTATCATGGCGTTGGAGAATTCGTCTTTCAGATCGGGGCTGCTCGGGTCGCCTTGGCGTTGCTGGCGTGCCACTTGTGACAGTGAAGGTGCCACTGGTGCACCGGGCGTCGGAGTTGCACCTACTGCAGCGGGTTTTGCTGTCACTTGTGGCGCTTGATCGGAGCCAGATGCAGCCTGCAAAGCAGCTAATCCAGCGGCTGGAGCTGCATAAGGCGCAACTGTCTTTGCCATTCCAAGCCCTTTGGCCGCCATCGGTGCGGCAGCGGACAATCCACGGGCAACCGCAGGAACAGCAGCTGCAAGCGCAGCACCACCAGCCAACGCGCCACCCGCACCCGGAAGGGCCATGGCGCTGTTTGATACGTTTCGGGTGAAGTCGTTGCCCATGCTCAGGCCATCCGGAGCGGGGGCCGTTCCGCCTGCAGGGATTTGTGCAACACGCTTGTCAAGTTCTGCCTGGTTATCCTGAGTCCACCCGCCCCCTGCCATGCGTTTAGGCTGTCGCACCATGCCGCCAGCCTTGAGTTGCGGGATAGGCAGAGGTGTGTACGAGTTCAGTGCAGCAGTAGTTGATGCACGAAGCTGTTTCGGCGGCTGTTGTGCAGCCTGCGCCGTTGTGGTTGGTGCTGGAATGGCTGGTGCAACACCAGTCGCAGTGCTTTGCAAAGCGCCAAATGCCTGCTGATCCTGCTCGGTCATCGGCGTGGTGTTCATGGGCATCTCAACTGGCCCGCCATCGGCCATCTTCTTGCGCACAGCACCGCCACACTTCATTCCTTTTTCTCTGGCATCTTCGGCGGCGTCCATCTTCGGGTCTTTGGGTTCATCGCCCAGATCGTTCAGGGCCTCCAGCACTTCGGGCCCGAGAATCTTGGCGCTGCTGGCCTTGATCATGAATTCGCCGTTGCTGGCATCAATGGGCACCAGATCATCTGTCGGTCCGCCTGGTCCTTTGATATCGCCGCCTTCAACGCATTTTTTGCGCACCATGCCGCCCGCCTTCAGACCAGCAGCCTTCTCACGCTCCTTCATTGAATTGGCCAGCGAACCGCCAATCAACGCCTTGACGCCGCCATCACCGGGCGCAGTCGCTGCCGGCGTTGTGGATGCGGGCGCCTGAAAGCGCTCCGGGTGCTTGGCTTTGAATTCAGCATCCTGGCGGGCAAACTTCTCGGTCGCAGTCTCTGGTTTGGATGCGCCAAACAGACTGCTGATGAAGCCGCCACCGGCATAACGCTGTAATCCGCGCTGATGAATTGCTGTTGCCATGTACGCACCTCGTAAAAGTGCGGACATTCTTGATGGGAATGGCGTTTACATCAAACCTTAGCTTGTCGCGGTTTCTGCTGCCAAGCTATTCATACCCGCCATCGCCGCACCAGCGAGATTTGCGTGCACCGTGGCCGTGGCCTGATGCAGTTGAGCAATGGTCTTGCCGTAGCTTTGTGCCAGTTCAGCCGATTTCAGCATGGCCTCTACGCTGAGTTGGCCGTTTTGGATGGCAATCTGTGCCGTGGTTTTGTAGAAATCTGATTTAACTTGGAACTGCGCCACAGCAGCAGCGGTTTCGGCCTGGAACGCCACCACTTGCTGACGTTGGTTTTCCAATTGCGTGCGGGCGACCTCGCCTTTGGCTTGCACCACCGTCTTGTAGCCGTCCATCGTCGCGGTAAACAACTTGGCGCGGGCGTCGTTGGTCGTTGCAGCAGCCTGAACAGCAATGGATTTTGCCTCGATGCCAGCCTTGTACCCGGCCACCTCTGAACTGAAGGCCTGTGCCTGCGCGCCAAACATGCGGGCTTGAGCCTCGTTGCCAGACAGTTGCGCGGTGTAGCCCTGCCATTCGGCGTTTTTGGCGCTTACCTGGGCTCCGTAGGCTTGCACCTGTGCCTGAAACACATCGATCTTCAGCCGCTCCAGCGAGGCTTTGCTGACTGCTGCGTCCACTTGGGTTTTGTACATGCCGCTCATGGCGGTGAGCACATCGATACGGGCTCGGTACACGTTCACTTTGGCTTGATCTACCTGCGTCAAGGCTTGCAGCGCTTGAATCTCGGCCTTGTACACCTCGACGCCAGTGAGTGCCGCTTGCAGAAGTGACTGGAACACTTGCACATCTGCCTTGTAGCCTTCCAGCTTGGCGGTGTAGGCGCGGACCGTGGCGTTGTAGGTTTCAACCAGCGCATTGACCACGCTTGATGCGTAGGCCGATGCTTGCCCATTCAATGCCACCACACTATTTAGGTAGCTCAGTGCCGCGTTGATCGCCGCCGTGCGCAGCCCTGCGCTCGTCGTGACGGCAAACTGCAGGTTCTTCTGCTCCATCTCGGCCTGCGCAATGGCAATCTCGTTGCTGGTCTTATTGGCGTTGTTGGCAGCGTCTTGTCGCGCGCGCGCCAGTGCCGACACCATCGCGCCCCCTGGAATCGTGAAGCCACGCGCCGCCGTGTCAGCAAACACCGCGTCCTGTACCTTCTTGGCTTCGGCGTCGTTGCGTGCACGAGCACGGTTGTATATGGCCTCCTCGATTTCAGGCTTCAGGCCAGTTCCGCCTGCAAGGTACTTGGTCAACTGGCCTTCGATGGCTGCGAGCTGGGCATGGTATTGCGGGTTGATCTTGACCAGTTCAGCGTCTACATAGCCGGTCGCCATGGCAATGAACTGCGGTGCCGCGCTGCGGTAGGCCTTGTCCATTTCCGTTTGCAGGTCAGCCGGCGCCGAAGCCAGGTCAGCCGGTCGTACACCGTTGAACGATGGAAGAACGGTTGTCGGCTTCACTGGTACATCGTGCTCATCGAAAGTCGGTGCGGTTGGCTGGATCAGGTCAGGCGCATCCGGAAAACCAACCGCCAGGTTAATCACCGGCACGGAAGAGGAAAACTGTGCCAGTTGCGACGGCTGGTTTGGAGGTGTAAATGTCGGCGCGGTGGCTGAAAAGACAGGCGCGGTTCCAGCATCAATACTGGGAATGTCCTGGAACAACAGCGTCGAAGCGGGCGCACTAGGCAAGTCCAGCGTTACGCCTGTCATTGCCGGAATTGTCAGGTTCAGATTGTCGTTTGGCGCAGCAGGAAGCGGCAAAGGACTGAAGGCGACTTGGTAGTACCCAATCTGGCTCACTGCATTAATCGCGTCAGCCATGGCGGCATCTGCATCTTGCAATTGGCTGTTTGCATAGGCTCGGCCATCTTGAATAAGGGTTGCGGCTGCGGTCATAGTCAAATTCTCCGTGTCGTGTTGTGAAAGACGGGTTCAATGCCGTCAATGTCAGCCTCGCCCGTGCCAGATGCGCTCAAGGCGTAGTAGCGCGACTGGCATTCCTTGCCCTTTCCGAACTTCTGTCGGTGGTTCTGCGCCAGTTGTCCGCGTGGCGTGGAAAAAGCGTAGGTGATCGGTGTTTTTTCGCCAACGTGCAGGCGAATCGTGGAGTTCGGCCCAAATCGACCGCTGAAGTAAGCGGCCTCGGGAACCTTCTTCATGGGGCTCTTGAAGTCGGTAATCGCGGTCTTGACCTCCCACGGAATGGCTGTTCCTGCATCCGTGGTGCCCTCCAGCAGGTACAAGCCGGTGCTGTTTGCCCCGTAGTAGCTGCCTTGGTAGCGCACAACATGGGTAAACGGGTAGTTCGTGTACCGCGTGGCTTCGTCGTTCGCGTTCGGGTCGCTGTGCTTCAGGTTCACCGCGTAGGCTTCGTAGGTCGCCGTGACGACCGCCGTCCCGATGGCTGTGAGTTGCAGGCTTGGCAGGATCAGTGCCGCGCGCACCGTAGCGCCCATCTGCATACTCGGCAGAACAATGGCCGCAGAGCCCCGGTTCTGCGCTGTGGCGATGGCTGTGGCCTCGAACAGCGGAAGCGTGACTTGCGCGCGCCCCAGGCTGCCCGTGGTGCCGGTGGCCTGTGTCGTGAAGCTGCCAATGGTGACGCTGCACAGCGCTCCGGCGTAGCTGCTGCCGCCCATCGAAGGCAAGCTGATGGCTGCGCTGGCCATTCCAGCAACGGTCGCACTGGCTGCGGCCGTCAGACTCGGTAGGCTAAGGTTAGCGTCTGCCAAGTTGGTGACTGTGCCTGTTGCGACTGATGACAGCTTGGGCAGCGAGGCAGCTGCGTTGGCACCGGTTCGGATGGCTACTGTGAGGCTGGGCAGCGTGATGTCTGCTGCTCGGTCCCCAGTGCTGTCGTGGGCCGTGGCGTAGGTCGAGAGGGAAGGCAGATGAACACCCCCTTCTCCACCCGAGAAGGCCGATACAGATATGACAGGTAGCGTTGACCTTACAACACTTCCTGTGACTATGCCCAGCAATAGTCGGGGCAGAGTGACTAGCGCCTCGGATGGCACGTAGATGGGCACACTGTACAGGTAAGTACCGGCCAACTGCGTAATGTCGGTAATCGTCTGACGTGTACTCCAGGTGGACCCATTGTCTGAGCACTCTATGACGCAGCTTCGTAGAAACGAATTTACGCTAAATCCCGCCGACCCCGGGCTTAAATTGATAGCGATCTGGGCCACCTCCCGCTCGTTCGCGGCCCCAAAGTCCCACTGTAGCCACGCGCCGCTGACGCTCGAACCGACCCAATAATCCGTCGCCCAAACTGTTGCCGTATTCCCATCAAAGGCGTTAGCTGCAACGTGCCCGCTGTAGATGCTCGTGGAGCTTGCCGTCCCATTTCCAGCGTAGGCCTGGTTTGCGCCTCCGACGGTAGGCCTAAGCTCGATCCCGCCAATGGTCGTTAACGCAGCCTGTCCCCAGTTTGCGGTTACACGTAGTCTCCAATATCTATGCGCGTCCATGATGTTTTCCTATGCCCAGCCGACGAACGGGCGCTGATAGTTGACGGAGATTGGGGAGGACGTGTGCTCAGACGCTGCATACCTCCCGCCGTAGCTGTTTAAAAAGTACATGATCCCGTTGTAGTACGGGTTTCCGCTATCGACATTAAACAGCGTGTAGTAGCTCCCGCTCGGAACGCCTTCTGCTCCTGGAACCGATGGGCTAAAACAGTTGACGTGATATTGACCTGGCGGGATAGATTCTGTCACTGTGGTTGCAACGAGGTCTTCTGCCACACCATACCAAGGACCCATAGAATTTGCACCCACCCATGGCGCAAACGAATACACGACCGCTGGCGAAGGGTACACCCCATTAATGTCTGGTATGCCGCCGTTTACAGTCTGGCCTGAAAAATGCGTGACCCCGTTCCCGGTTGATCGCTGCAGGGTGAGCGTGTTTACTGACGAGTAATGGAAGCTAGCCACAATCGCTGCCTCGCTGTCTTGACCAGGGATAACAAGTGCCCACACATCATTTATTGATCCGATGTACGAGCGCATTTCCATTGTTATGTTGCCGACGTGCATGTTGGCCACGCCCCCATCGAAAAGCCCGGTTATCCCTCCAGCGGGGTACTCTGGCGGGTTATACGCTGGTGGGGCACCATTGAGGGCTGCAGCCGGGAATCCTACCGTGTTTGCAGTCAGCACACCTTCCCCAAAACGAGTGAAATAGCTGTGGTCTCCATACTCTGACACACCGACGAAGCTGATGTCCCCAACAGAGAGATTCATTGTTCTCGCGGAATAGATGGAATGCTGCTCATAAAGGAACGTCGATCCACCAAGCACTACGCCGTACTGGTATGCGTTGGACAACGCCGCTAGTTCAGACGCGGGCGTAGAGGAATGAAAGCCATCTCCGAACTTATTCCTAAACTTTGGCCAAGGCCCGGGAGGGATCGTTCTGCCTATCTTGACGGGAGTCCAAGTCTCCCCGACGTAATAACCGTAGATGGCGACGTCAGAAAAATTAAACTCCGCGCGCATTGCAGAGGGTTGTTCGCGGGATATGCAGAAAAGAGGCCCGATAAGTTCTTCGCTCTCTGGGACAAATATGTTGTACTCTGCCCAAGCGTCATAGTTCCAGTCCCCGTGCTGTTCGACGGTGCTAGTCATCAATAGGTTGGTTATCCCCGCCTCGTCAGTCGTGCTAGTGATACTGCAGTGAACGGTTCGCGCCTTGTAATACTTGTCGTACCCGCTACCGTTGTCGAATGCCTGGATGAGGGCAATAGACGCTTTGGACCCAGATCGGCTGAACTTCCATCCGTATCTGATGGCGAACCCTTCGGCACCTGTTACAGTTCCAATGAATTGACCCGCCGAGAGGTCGATGTCGGCCCCGGCCAGGATGTAGGCTTCGCATTGGGTTCGCTCAAGCTCAGATGCGGCTGTGGAATTTAGCCTTTTGCGCAGCCCCGCCGCCTCGGCAGCCAGCTTGATCGGGTATGCTGTGGCCACAAACTCACCAGTCCCGCCTGACCTGAAATTGATAAGCCAGTAGTTTCCTTCAGGCGAGGTGTATATCCCTGGTGAAGCGTGTGCCCACAGGCCAAACTGCAGACTGTTGCCGCTACGGTCGATGTAGTAGAGCACTCCAGACAAGCCGAAGATATCAACCGTGAACGGGGAGTAATCTTTCTCAGCAAGTGCCCCGTATTTGGCCTGCATGAACAGCCGCATCTTCCCTGAGAAAAGAGAGGGTGGGAATATCGCTGCGACAAGTTTTTTTAGCAGCGTTCTGTCGCCGTAAGCAGCCTTCAAATCAGCGATTTGCTCTGCTGTCAAACCGGTATTGATAGGATAACCGATGGCCTGCGAGTCCATGCCTTCGGACAGCGCGGGTTTGTTTTTTTGCTCCCCGAGATGCTGCCCGTACCGCGCGTTAATCCAGCCAAGGTACTTATCGGTTGTCGGCACGTCAAGGAAGTGCCATTTGGCCGGGTCATACTTCTCAGGGTTAAATTCTCCTGGGAGTGTCCACTCCAACTGTCCCGACTCCATGTACACCGTGCCGCCGCCCTCCAGCCGAATGTACTCGTGCCCAGGCTCGATACGGACTTTGATCGACACACCGTCGATCTCGAAAGACTGGTCGGCGTACGGGAGTCCCGTGGCCCGCAGCGCTTTGATGCGGCTGCGGGCAAACGGTAAAAACTGCTCACCTCCAAGAACAATTTTATGTTCCATAGGCACCGCCCGGGGTAAAATGGCGCAACGCCCAAGGCTTGCAGGCCCTGCGCGTCACTTCCCACATCATTGTTTTTAAGGAACAAGCGACATGAGCACCATCAATTCTACGTTGACGCAAGAACGTCTCAAAGCCGTCTTCTTGTATGACCCAGACACGGGCGTTTTTACCAGACTCAAAAGCACAGGAAGCAGGTCTGCGATAGGCTCGTCCCCCGCGCCATGCAAGCGCGACGGGTATATAAGAATATCTGTAGATAACTGCCAATACCTTGCGCAGAGGCTCGCCTGGCTGCACTTCTACGGCAATTGGCCCACTCATCAGGTTGACCACATCAACGGCAACAGGGCTGACAACAGGATCGCCAATCTCAGGGACGTGTCCAACACAGGCAACGGGCAAAATAGGCGTCTGCATAACAAGAATTGTTCTTCAGGACTCTTAGGCGTCTACAAGCATGGTGATAGGTGGGTGTCAAAGATTAAGGTGGACCGGAAGCCTATTCATATAGGTGTGTTTTCGACGCCTGAAGAGGCGCATGCAGCCTATGTTGAGGCAAAACGCACCCTTCATGCCGCATGCACTATTTAGCTCCACGGTGCTTAGGATTTCGGCATCGTGACCGACATTGAGTCGATGGTTGTCGGAGCACCGATGGTGATGCTCGTGTTCGAAAGGTTCATGTCTGCGCCACTGACCGCAATCGAACCGTCAAGGCGTACAGCGGTGGTGGATGCGCCGTCCGCGTCTACGGCGCTTGCCTTGATTCGGAACCAGCCCGCCGTACCAGCAGCCTCTCCGTTGAAACTCCATACACCGGACTTGGACACCGTACCGCCTGACGGCGTTCCCCACTGCAGCCCGGCAGTAGCTGCCACGCCACCGGTGACGTTTCCGCTTGAGGTGGCCGTCATGGTCGTCGCGGTATAAGCCAGAGCAAGACCGTTGTGCGCGGCACCCGTGCCAGGCGGGGCTTTGATCGTCACCACGGCGCCGGAGGCTGTGGCCGTGTAAATACCGTTCCGAACGATTGCATCGGCCAAGGCCTGAGCCGTCGTTGCCAGATCGGTGACGAAAGCCACCGCGCCCAACGGGATGATGTTGAAAGTTCCGACGGTTACGACATTTATCGAGCCTGAAGCGCCTGCCAGCGTCAAGGTGGCAGATGCCGGCGTCTCAGCAACATAGGTTGTCGAAGCAATGGACACCCTGCCGAGCCGCGTGCCGCTGATTGCGCTATCTGCTGTGGCGGGCTGACTTCCGGTGTAGATGTCAATGACACCCCCGGCAAAGGAAGCGGCGAGGCCCGTAGGCCCAACGAGGTTATTGGCGAGGCCGGTAGACAGACGGATGGTCATGATGGTTTCTCCTTAAAGAGCGTTGAAGGGGGTCAATGCCCCAAGAGGGTTAGAAAGCCTGCGATGGTTTGCAGGCATGCAGACAGAAGCCGCAGCGAGCGCAGCTTGGTGAAGGCATTTGGTGATTCCCATAGCGCCAGAACAGGCATGGGTGATAAAATAGCGAAGCCCGCCGGTGCTGATAACACGGGCGGGCCTCTGACCAATCAACGAAGGAACCGTATCATGGCTAAGACCGATCTTACCGCAGAGCGTTTGCGCGAGCTGCTTGACTACAACCCAGAAACTGGCGTTTTTATACGGCGCGTCAGCACCTGCCCGACGGCCCGCGCTGGCGATGTCGCAGGGGCCGTTAAGCCGTCCGGGTACGTTTATATTGGCGTCGTCGGGAATAACTACCTCGCGCACCGACTTGCGTGGCTGCACACCTACGGCACCTGGCCGTTTGGAGTCGTTGACCATATCAACGGAGCCAAGGGGGACAACAGAATCGAAAACCTCCGCGACGTTACCGTGGCGGAAAACAGCCAGAACATGCGCTCCGGGCATAAAGACTCTGCGTCCGAATACCTCGGGGTAAGCCGCAAGCGTGGGAAATGGAGGGCAGGCATCTACTACGCCGGAAAGCATATTAGCCTTGGGAGTTTTTCCTCCCAAGAGGCTGCCAGCGAGGCATATATGTCCGCCAAGGCCGTCTACCATGCAAGAGCTACGAGCGCGCATTGAAAGCCTCCCCGCCTTGCTGGATCGAAACAACAAACCGCTTTTGGCCCCCTGCCCTTACAAGGCAGCCCCCGGCGCGAACGCCCGGTGCCACGCTGATCTGTTTCTCTGTGATGTTGACGAACGGCAGCGCGGCACACAGGCCACGGGTCGTCCAGAACAAAATGCGTTGGTCGTCTCGGTCCCAGTGCTGGCCAGCAACAACCCCGTACTCAGCTAACTGGTCGAGCTTGTCGCCGCTGTAAGCGTAGATGCACGCATCGGTGCCAACGATCAGGGCTGCGTCGTGCGGGGCCAGCATCGTGACCTTGCCAGGAACAATGAAGAAGTTTGAATCTAGATTCCAGAGGTGGTAGCCCATGGGCTCAGAAAACCAGATAACGGTATGGTTCTCGCTGGCCAGGTACTGCGCGGCGTACATGCGGCCCTTCCAGAACTGAATCACATCAGTGCCCAGTGGTAGGGTGTCGAACAGCACGCCGAGATTCTGGCCGTCGTCGCCAGTGAAGCCCGCACCGTAGGAGACTGGTGCGCCACGCCATGCAGTCACTGCGTTGTCTGGTGCAATCACGCCAGAGTCAACGCCGTTGTTAAAGTACACGCTCTCATTGACTTCGCACCAGTACATCGGCGCGGTGCTGGTCAAAGTAGCGACATTCACCCCGTTGAAGTCCTGAATCTCGGTCGCTGTGGCCAGATAGGCTCGGGTGGTGTCAATGGTGCTGTAGGCAGACTGAAACGAACCTGCACGGCTCAGTGCGTACCCGTCACGCTTTTCAATCGCCCCGGTGTCGGTAATGTTGACGTTGGTTGCTTGAACGAGTGATCGCCAATCCAGACGCAGCGGGTCGATCACGTTGTTCAGGCCGCGAAATGAGGTGATCTGATCCATCACCACACCGATTTATTGACGTGTGGACGATTGGCCTGTGATGCCTTTCTGTAATCCGCATCAGGCCGCAGGCCAAACACCCGCGTGAACTCAGCAAGCGCAGTCGCAGACTTGTTCGGGTTGAAAATCTCCGCATCCGGGCGGCTGTAGGCGCGATGAAGCGCCCACTGAACAAGATGACGATGGTGAATGCGGCCAATTTCTGGAGATTCCGTCGTCTGATCTTCGATGTTGAGCAGCGGAAGGCGGTGGCACTCCAGCGCCAGGGTGCCGTCTGTGCTTGGTTTGCATGCCAGCTGGATCGTGGTGTCGTTCTGGATGGCGTACTTTGGCAACTCGGTGTACTTGCGCCAGGATGGGTAGATGCGATCGAGCTCGGTGATATCGGTCAGGTACAGCACTTGCTCTGTATCGGTGCCGGTCGGCGTGAATCCTGCGCGGGTGACTTCGATGATGGCCGGGTGAAGCGGGTAAACACTGACGCCAGCGGTCACGGCAATGGTGCAAACGGCTGGCGTGCTGGTGTCGTGGATCAGCAGCGAACGGATGCAGGCTTCGGCCTCGGCCTCATTCAGCCATGCGGTGATGTTGGCATCGCTGGAAAAGTAAGGGGCTTCCAAATCATCCGAGTCAACCCGGACTTGCGCAATGAGTGCGGCCAGGTCCATTTATTGGACTCCAAATCGGTCCACCAAGCCAACAACTTCGGTGCGCAGCGTGGCTATCCCCTTGCGCTTGTCAATGTCCATGTTGAAATGCGTCTTGACGTAGGTGGTCAAGGCGTCTTTGTCCATCAGGCCGATGGCGTCGCGCACATCCTGCACATCGTCCGCTTCATTTTTTGGATCGGCACAATGCGCCACTTCCGCGCCATCTTCGCCTGGGACATATACATCCGGGTGCTTGAGCATCAGGCGGGCTTTGTCCAGTGGCACCATGCGCGATTCACCTCGGATGAAGGTAATCCGGGTGCCGTAGGTGCCATCGGTGTACTCGGCGCGCGAGCCCACATACTTGATGGACACATTGCCGCTGTCGCCTACCTTGATGGGCTTGACGGCAGGGGCTTCATTGGGCGCGTCTTTCAGTGCATGAACCACTGCACGAAATAGGTAATCTTTGGCCTTTTGCTCTACGGGCAATTCTGCGTATTCGCAGATACAAGGGTGCAGTTTCTTTTCTGCGTCCTTCTCTGGTCCGTATTTCCATCCATCTTTGATCTTTTGCGCCAACCAGCTTTCATGAGAGGCTTCTGGTGTTGCATCAGGATTCGCAAGATGCATGTCGACGCCCGCCAATGCGCTGTCTTTTTGCCACTGTGGAGCATTTTCCCAAGTAGCTTGCGACACATCGCCCAGGGCGGCGCAGTAGGCCAAGTTGATCATGTGGGCGACGCGGGCGATGTTCGTGCGATTCATGCTAGTCCTTGATTGAAAGTGAGAAACAGGCAAGGCCCGAGAGCCCTGCCGCTTGTTCAGTCACGCTTTACGGCGCGCCTGTCAACACACCTTCAATCAGGATGTCGGCCACACCGACGGATGCAGAAGCAGCGCCGGCCGTGGTCAGGATCAGATAGGCATCCTTGGGCAGCGTCACCGGAGCGTTGGTCGTGGCGTTGCGCAGTCGGCCAACAGCGTTCAGTACCAAACCGGTGCCGAAGTAGTTGGCGCTTTGCGGCACAACGGTGGAATCCACGCCGTCAACGTACTGGAAGCCCAGACTTCCGGTCATAGCCGCGGTGAAGGCATCCGAGACAATGACATTGCTGTCTTGCAGGCGGAAACCTGCAGGCAGCACGCCCAGGCGCACCACATCACCAAGAGCGATGCCGGTTGCCACATCCGAGTCAATGAAGGCCCCGGCTGCGTTGGTGGTCAGGTTGAAGGGCAACACCGTAGAGTTGCCGTAAGGGGTGCCGCCAAAGGTTGCTTGGTTGAGCACTTTCTTTTTCGTGATAGTCGCCATGATGGGCTCCTGAAAATGTGAGTTTGGTTAAGCGAGCGGCCCGGTCAAGGGCCACTCATGCCTTTAGGCTTGCAGCTTCACAGCGGTGTCAATCGCCATCACGCCGTAGTCGGTGAACTGCTTGGCATCACCGTGGTCAATCTCGAAACGAATCTTCGATCGGCCATTGATCGCACCCAGCAAGATTTCCAGCTTGTCGTCGTGATCCAACTCCTTCTCCGAGAAGAAGAACGGATTGCCAGACTTTGCGTGCTTGCCCCAGGCTTCAGCCAGCGCCTGGCCACCCAGAAGGAGCGCACGGTCCACAGCGAAGCCAGTACCAAAGGCGGCAGGCACCAAGTCGGTCGCGGTTTCAGTCTCGGACGTGAAGCTAGAGCACCAGCGCAGCGAATCACCAGCATAGAAGCGGATCGGCTTGGGCATCTTGACAATCAGGATGCCGTTCCACAAACCGGCTTCGCCCATGAACAGCGGGTTGTTGCCGGCTTGCTGGCTGCGCGCCATCGCGTTGGCTTGCAATGTGCGGAACTGGCCCGAGTTGCTTTGCAGGAACGCGGTGTACTGCTCGCTCGACACCAACAGCACGCGCAAAGGCGAGTCGCTGGCCATCTTGTCGCCTTCAAAGACAACAGGCGGAGGTGGAACAGCCATGCTGTCAAGCTGAGTACGCAGCGCATCCACCAAGTCAGCGTTCATCACATCGGTCGTGGCGATGGTGATTTCGTTGGCAGCAGCCTTGATCGACTCGATGCCTGAACCCGTGCTCATGAAGTGGCGGTTCTTGGTGGGCGCCTTGACCGGGTTGATCATGATTTCGGCAAAGTCAGGGTCACTGGCTTTGGGTACAGCCCATTCGATGTTGTCGTGAAAACCGCGCGCACCGGCCAGGTGGGTCAGAATGGACTGATCGCCCAGGCGGTTCATGTAGTTTTCACCCAAAGCGCGGGCCAGCTTGCGCAGCTCGTGCTTGGTGCGTTGTTGCGTCATCGTGTCGCCTGCACTGATGGGGTAGCGCGACTGGTTGATGCGCAGACGGTCCTGGCTGAAGTTCATGGCGCGGCCAAGACCCTCAGCGTTGCGGCTGCCCATGATGGGTTTGCCGCCCATTGGGTTGATCAGGTCGAACGTGATTTCGTCGCCGGACATTTTCTGCAAGTCCATGCAGCGCACGATGGGCATTTCGCTGCTGGATTGCTTGCGAATCGTCGCCTCGGCCTCGGCTTGCGTCGGGAACTTGCCGGTGAGGCGGTTCATCGTCGTGTTGCGCTGCATGTTGGCAGCAAAGAGGCCGGCCGATTGCAGCTTGATAGCCTGCGGCGAGCCATACGGCAAGGTGGTTGCACCCATAATTAATCTCCTTCAAAGGGACCAGCGACGCCATCCCGGCGTTGCCAAAAAAGGCTCTTTACAGAACCCGGTTCAACAGGGCCATGATCTGTTCGGGGGTTTTGCCCTCGAACTTGTTCATCAGTCCTGCACTTGTCATCTCCATCATTGACGCCACCTCGTCGGTTGCCACGTTGGAGCCAGCCGGGATCTCCGACAAGCTCATGGGTGGCTTGGACTGCGCTTTGGCAATGGCTGCTTGCGCAGCGGCTTCCACGCTCGATTTATCGGTCGCAGTTGCCAGCTTTCCGGTAGCGGCCTTGAAAGTGTTGAGCGCCTCAATCACCTGTTCGGCAGTGCCTTGCGCGATTACGGCCTTGTAGCCATCCCGCACGAAGGACGGTTGTTTGTCGATCCATGCTGCGAGTTCTGCACTCTGCGCGATGGACTCCACATCAGGGTGCGCCGCCTCGATGGTCGAAAAATGCGCGTCATCGGCTGATTGAGCTTGCTTCTCTTGCAACGGGGCAAGCACGGCACTCAACTTCGCTTCAAACTTCGCCTCGATGGCGGCGGTTCGCGCCGACACCATCTTCTCTACACCTTTGGCAATCGCTTCTTCGCTGAAGTCACCGAACAAATCAGCATCTACAGCAGTGGGCGTTTCGGCCTGTGCTGGCACTTGTGCCACTGGTGCAGCCTTTTGGGCCTCCAATTGCGCTTGTGCATCCAATGCGACTTGCTTCCAATGCTTTTCAGCTTCCCTGGCCTCGACCAGCTTCTCGTATTCGATGGTGTGAACACCGTCTTTGGCGAGGATCACCGGCTTGGCTTCAACCGATTTCACTTCAACGTTCGCTGCTGGTTCTGGTGGTGCTTCAGCGGCGGGCACGCTGACTTGTGCTTGCGCACTATCGCCCTCGGGCAGAGACAGCATGGCCATCATCTGCGCATCACTCAGTTCGCCATCAACGGCGTTGGCCTCGTAAAACTCTGTTTGGTTCAAAATAATCCCCTGCCACATATCGCCGTGGCCGCTATGAAGGGTTGCTATATGAGTGAGGGGACGAATCCCCTTCCCTCTCCGTTCTCAGGAAGCCCACAGCCTCACGGCGTTGGCTTTGCTTCGCCCTCACGGGTTAGCGGTTGTGACTATGCAATGACTTGTTTCTTGGTGCAAACCTTAGCCGTGCACGGGCGTAAAACAGCCACCGGACATTGCTGTGCGGCGGCTGTGTGGGATGGTGGTTAGAACGTAGACGGCTGCGCGATCCCGCGAATGACAGCCATGAATCCACGCTGAAGGTCTGTGGCTCCAATGCTGATCCAGCGTTGGTCAAGCAGTAATGGACTTGGGACCTCCGGGCTGTCAACTACCGCAGACGGGCGGGCCATGTCGCCGTGCTTGCGCAACTTAGCGATGTACTCGCCACACTTTTCGGCCAGCGCCTTTCCTTCGTTCATCAGTGCGACCTCGGACTCGCTGAGTTGGCGGTAGCCTGTAATCTTTGGCTGAATGAAATGGGTTGCTGTATCTGTCATGGTCGTCCTTGGTTGAGGTTGTCATTGGTGCGCTGCGTTTCAATGCCCTGCATGGGCGAACCCGCTTCTTGTGGCACCGGTGGTAGTTGCGGGCTGGTGTTCTGTTGCACAGGCGGCATGTTTGCCACGGGCATAGCTTCGGGTTGCGGGTAATTGGGGTCTTGTCCTGCTGGTGTTGGCGCTCTGTACCCGCTGGACTGCATAACCACGTCCGCGATAGGAGCTACCTGCGGCATTGTGGCAATGACCTGACCGGCTTGCATTGCTGCATAGGCTGACTTCACACCATTGGCTACCGTCTCGCTCACGATCTTGCTGATTTCGGCGGTCAGCTTCTCCGGGTTGTACTTCATCAGCAATTCGCGGTCGCGGAATGCGTTGTCGGCCTTGAGCTTCTCCACCTCGGGATTCGGGCGGTCTTTTACCTCTTGAATGGCTTCAATAATTTCTTTGCGGTCCGGTACATCCATCAAAGCCAGCAAATGCGGCAGCACCACCGGCTGATACTCGGGCGGCAGTGCCTTGAATGCCTCGGCCAGCGACACGCTCTGCTGCTTGCGAAAGCTCGGTGTACTTGGTACGTCTTCTAGTGCGACCTTGAGCCGGATGCGTGACACATCGTTGGTCAGGTACTTGATACCGGTCTGCTCGTCTACCGTCGGTTGATTGAGCATCACCTGACGGTCAGGCACCACGGCATTGCCGCGAATCGTCACGGTCTCGGGCTTGTTAGCCATGTCCTTAATCAACAGTGACAACAGCAGTTCTCCCACCTTGGACCGGGACAACTTGAAGTTGTCAAGTAGGCTTGCCAGTGTCTGGTTCGCCTGTTCGACCTGCGTATCTTCCTGCACACCAGATGTCGCTGTGCCTTTTTGCCCCATGAAACTCGACGTGATACCGCTGGTGCGCTCAATGCCGGCGCGCGAGTCGCCCAGCATCTTGTACTGCTGCTCGTTGAGCTGGAAGTCGCGGAATACCTTGAACGTCGCTCCCGGCTGCGCCATGTGCTCGGCGTTGAGAATGATGTCAGCGTCCGGGCGGGCAATCTGCTGCCTGAACACCTCGTCCGAGTAGGATACGGCGCCTTTGGTGCGCTCGGTACGGATCGCGCTCAAGCCCCAGCGGATCTTGCTGATGGCCGAATTCACGTTGTCCTGCAGGTACACCATGCCTCGCACCCGGCCAAACGGCACGCCGGTACGGTCCTCTTTGTGGCCCCAGAAAGGCACATAGGGAAAATCGTTGTGTGGGTACGGTGTCGGGCCATCGTGCAACTTGTGCGGCCCCATCCAGAATGACACATACATGCGGCTGATGACGGCCTTCTGTGGCTGGATGATGCCAGCGGCCAATGCCTCGTTGTGCATCTGGTTCTGCTTGTCGTACTCCACGACTCGGCCATCGGGTGTTTTCAGTACAGTGGCCTCTTCCCATCTGCGATACCAGACCTCAAACAAACACACCCGCCCATGCTCTGCGTCACGCCACTCCTGTTCTTCGATTGACCAGCCGCGCTCCTGGTCGTAGGACATCGCCATGTCGGTGCTGAATCCGCCATCGGTTCCAGTCTCGTACAGGTCAGTCCACCGCCCGTTCGCGCTGCGATCGATCAGTTCGGCGTGCTTCTTGAATTTGAGTTTGGCCTGTGCGACATCGGTCCAGCGGCGGCGTACCAAGTAGCGAGCCTTGGTCAATCCTGGCGTCTGGTCCAGCATGTCCCACCAGATTTCATTGCGGTGAACGGCATCACAGCGGTACGGGTACTTGAATGGGTTGGACTCGCGCGCAACCTCAACCCAACCCACACCAACACATACCTGTGGTTTGAATGCGTCGGTGCAGGCTTTATCGGCGCCGCTGTTGCGCTCGGCCTGGTTCATTTTGTAATTCAAGGCGTCGGCCACTTCATCACCGTCAATGCCATCAGAAGTGATGCGCCAGTCAGTGCGGGTCTTGGCCTCCAAGCCGGTCACAGCCTCGATAGCTGGGCCAATCAGCGGCTCAATCGCGGGTGGCATCCCAATTTCCTTCATCTTCTGAAGGATTTCGCTGTTCAGTTGGTTTCCGTCCACGTACTCCATTTGTACGTCCGCATCTTTGCGCCAGTTGGGCTGGTCCTGAATCTCTTGAAAGAAGCGGGTGAACTGCGCAAGCGAGAGGCCATCAGCGCCGGGTTGTTCGTTGGCGCGGCCTTGATTTGTGGTGGAAGTGTTCATAAGCGCCAGTCGGGAGGTGGTGGGGTTTTGCTATGTGTCTGGCCGGTGGCTGATGCCAACATGCCCAGTTCTTTGGCTTGGGCGTACTGGCGCAATGCGTCGGCACCTTCGCTGCATCCGTTGGATTTGTCGGGCTCGTCGGTGTAGCGCATGTCGGCGCGGCTGAATTTCTTCTTGTAGCCCTCAATGCGCTCGATGCCCTTCTTGCAGCGGGTTTCATCGATGTACACGCCTTTGAGGTTCTTGCGCGTCTGGTGGATGCCGTTGATCAACTCCGTGATGCGTGGCACGATCATGAATTTCTGACCCGGCATCAAGTCTTGCAACATCTGCTTGGTGCTCTTGTTGTAGTCACCCAAGCGCTTATGTTCGGCGTCGTGCGGCAGGAAGTGTGTTCCAAACAGGTAGCCTCGGTTCTGCAGGTAGGCGACGTAGTGGCGCAGGTTTTCTCCGTGCGCCTCGTAGTAGTCGATGAACCTGTCCTCGCCCCGCAGTTCCTGATGAAACCACACCGCACAACCGTCACTGTTTCCAATGTCCCAAAACGTGTTGATGGGCAGGTCCAGAACGGGCACGCGGGTGATTCCGCCACGCTTGCGCAGTTCGATCATGTCCTTGGCGTAGTAGTTGCCCTCGGTGCTGACCTGGAATGCCTCGTCGGGTGTGCTCGGGTACTCTTGCCACATCCGTTCTTCGGTGCCAGAGAAGTCGGCCGTCTTGGTGGCGATGTACCACGCGCGCTGGTCCGGGTCGATCTTCGTGCCCATCTTGGACTCGATCAGATCGAAATATTCGTGTTCCTTGTCCGTGATTGGCACTGTGCCGGCCGCCAGCCGGTAGCGTGGCTCTTGCCACCAGGCGTAAAAGTGAAAGCGGTAGTCCTTGGGTGTAAGGATGGCTTTGCTGGCGGCTTGGCCTTCGGCGCGCTGCACCAGTTCATAGAACTCGCCCTCGCGCCCTTCGGCCGTGGATTCGATAACCAGAATGCCATTGGTGGGCACTGCGGGTATGGACCCAGTTACAACCTCGGCGGCTTTGTCGGGGAACTTCGCGCAAATCTTCCCGAACTCGGACACATGCAACCGGTGGATGGTGCCCGAGCGCATGGAGGTGGCCACGCGCACGCTGCTGTTGTTGTGGGCGAACAGGAGCTCGTCTGCGTTGTCGGCCGCCAGCGGGAAACAGTCTCGAATCTCTGGCGGCAGGTTTTGGTAGGCAAACTTCACCTTGTCGCGGAAGATGACCTTTGCTGCGTCACGGTCCTGGGCAATGATGCCGCAGCGCTGATTGGCATTGAACAAAGCGTGATCCAGCCACAAGACGGCAATCAGGGTCGTGAATCCAAGCTGTCGGGCTTTCAGGATGATGTTTCGGTGGTGCAGGCGCTTAATGAATCGCTGTTGCGCGCGGTTTGGCTTAAATGGGATGACGGAGCTTATCTCTCCGTCGTCACCTTTGATCATAATTTTGTAGAGGCACCCGCTGAACAGGCGGAACTCCGGATCAGCCAGGCAGCGCGCCAGTTCTGCCTCGTTCGTTGGCATGGGCAGGGATTGCTCGACGTGAACAACTTTCACGGCCATCAATCCTCGTCGTGCACCGGGTCATTGACGACCGGCTGGAATGCCGAGCTATTGCCTCCTGCGATGGCTTGCAGCAGCGTGGCCAACGGGTTTGTGCGCTGCTCGTTGTCGATGCCGTACATACCAAGAATCTTTGCAGCCTTGTCCAGTGCGCTGTTCTTGTCGGCAATCTTGTACTTCTTGATCAGGCCAACCAGGCGCCGGTCGTCGCCGGAACCCTCGTACTGCTCCAGCACATCGAGCCCAATGATTGATGCGGCAGTGTCGTCGTCCAGTTCGGTAATGGCAAGTGGCCTACCATCTGCGGCAAACATCTTGCGCGGGTCAAAGAAGCTGATGCGGGCAATCTCGCGTGCAACTCGCTCCTTGGTTAACTCCATGGCGGCAAGGCGCTCATCTTGGCGCGCAGCAATGATTGATTGTTTTTGAGATAAAAGCGCGGCTATCTGAGGTTTTTTCAGGTTTTCTGCGCCACTCTGATATGCTGTCTTTGGGCTGTAACCCGCAGCCAGCGCGGCTTGCGTGGCATTTCCCGAGATAAGGTATTCCGCTACAAATGCTGCTTGCTTTGGTAGCAACCCATTCACGCGAGAACTAGACGCACCAACGCCAGAAGCCCCCTTTGGGGCAGTCTTGGGCTTCGGGGTCTTTTGGGTATCGGCCATGCGCCCGGATGATGCCGGGGCTTTGGGGTGGTGGCAAACCTTAGCGACTCCATAGCTGTGCCGGGTGACTAGGTGAAGTCACAGCCTCCATTGATGCTGTTCATCTGCCAGTCCATCAACCAAGTGCCAAGAGGGGCAGTTCATCGCAATATCGGCATAGGCTGTCACATTCCGGCTATTGCTGTTCTGGTCGCCTTGCCAACGCCAGAGCGTCACGGTGGGTCGTTCCGTGGCGCGTCGCTGTATTGGGTGCTGGGACGACATTCCCCTTGTTGCTGTGCCAATACGCGCCCTGACGATAAAACGCAAAAGCCTTTACTGCTGCGTTCCGGCGCCGGAATCACCTCCCATTTAAGGGAGGAACGCATGAGTAAAGGCCCTATTGCGATTGTCGCAGTGATTCCGGCACGTTGACAAGACGAAGTTTCGATGTGGTGTTGCATTTGCGCAAACCTTAGCCGGTGGCTGTTCAATACGGCTGCAATGCCACCCCCACCAGTAGCCCCATCATCTTTGCGCAGCCCCCGGGCGTCAGTGTCATGAGTTGATCGCCTGACTCGATCTTGACCATGCCATCAACGAGTATCGTCGCGCTGATGGCCTCTTCCTGATAGCGCTCTACCGGGACAAATGCCCCTGACTTAAGTCGATACACGCTTCCTTCATCCTCTCTGAGGCGCTTGATTGCCTCGTCGATGATGCTGTACGGAAGGCCGGTACGCCGTTTTAGCGCATCCCGCCTGGCAATTGACGACTCTGTGGATAGGTCGCGCACGGCTTGATAAACCACATCTGTGTGAGGGCTGGGTCTGGACATAGGTTCCTTTTCAAACAGGCTGGTTGGTGGAGGCTTTGTGATTTGATTGGGTGAACTTGTGACTACAGCCGACACACCCCGGGTCGTCATACCGGTCATTGATCTGGTACTGACATTCACGCTCCATGCGGTTCGGTATCGTCGTGCTGATGGCCATGCCCGTGTGGCGACAGATGCCATGGACCGTGTAGGACTCAACGAACGGCTGGCGGTTACGGCATCCATAGGTCATCGCATTAGCCCCGCAAACGGGCTGGAATACTCTCTCCAGCTCTTGTTTCGACGCACTAGCGACACAAGCGAGGTGCTCACACCCAGATCTTTTGCCCACTCTTTCCCCGTCTTGTCCGTGCTTCGAATCTCGCGGGCAATGTCCATGGTTATCTTCCCAAGCACTGTGCGAGCGGTCCGGGCGTTTGCTGCTGACTTGCGCAGGATGTAGTCATGCCTTTGTGCCACCTTGAGCGACACTTCGGACTTTGTGGTCAGCGTCAGGTGCTCGGGATGTAAGCACAGACTGTGGCCACAAGTGGTTGATACCATCATTCCTGCAGGTATCTCCCCGCGCTCCAGACGCCAGACAGCGCGCCGAACGGTTTGATCACGGAACTTCGGGTGCCCATTGCTGTTATTTGCACCCTGCCAGATCAAGCAGTCAGCATCTTCTTTGCAGCGGGCGTAGATTTCTTCTAGGGTCATGTGTGTAGCCGTTTCAGGGTGATATTCAAGGCGTCAATCTCATCCAGCTTTCTGGCGATCCATGCGCGTTTCTGTCCGTGCCATCCGGCGAATGAGCCTTGATGGCAGTCTTTGCACAGGGCGACCGTGGTGTAGTGCTGCCCTTGATTGATGTGATGGGCGTCCGAGGGTGGTGGCGCATCACAAACAGAGCACGGCAGAGCCTTGACCCGGCCAATGTGGTCGTGCTCCTGGGTATTGATGGCTTTGGCGTTCTTGGTTCTCATTGGTACACCTCGCCCGTGTCGGGGTCAATGAATCCATCATGAAACTGCTGATCGAACACCACGCCAAGTTCAGTCGCGGCATAGGCGGTCACGCGCTCAATCAAATGGTTGTAGCCCTTCACCCCGAGCGATTCGGTGGACTGGCGTAGGTATTTGCGCGACTTCTTTCCCGTCAGTGGGTTGATGGTGGTGACGCGCTTCTTGCCAAGGTACTCGTTTCTGAAGTATTCCTTCCACACTGCCAGCGGGTAGCCCTGGCCGTTTGGCTTGGCCTGTTCTGAAATCTGCTTCAGAATGACGCCGTGATAGAAAGCCCTTTGACGATCAGTCTTCACATCCTCATACAAACGGGCCTCCAGCACTACCGCGTGCCCCGCGGTTGTCTGCGCCTTCACCCATGGCCACATCTGAGCCATCATGGCGGCATGGGCCTGCTGCGGGTTGATTCCATGGATTTGGATCATTTCCTCTTCTCCCACACCCGCAAAGCCCCGGGAAATATGCGGCCGGCCAGAATTCGGCCAACCAGAAAGATGTCGATTTCTGTCTTCTCGCTGATCTGAGTTGGGCTCAGGCAGTCCTCATTGAACAGGCGGTGGACTTCCATAGCGCGGTCGAATGTCACGCCTTCGTCTCTTGGCTCGTTCATTGCAGCTCTCCCATCCCGTATGCGGCCATCAACAAAGCCTCGGCGCGGCCATGGTGCTTGGCCAGATTCAGCGGGGCAGTCGGCCATGTGGCGCGCGCCATGGCCAGTGATGCAGCCTTTGGAGCCTTGATCAGCGCGTAATGCTTCTTCCAGCACTGCGGCGTGACAAACGTCACCGGGTACAGTAAAAGGCTTGCCACAGCCTCAATACACCCCGTAGCACGCATGAATTTGCTGGTTGATGCAATCCCCTGCCCTGGCATACACCCGACTTGCTCAATGATGATTTCGCACCCGTCTCGGCCTTTTGCGATGGCCTCTTGCAATGCAATCTTTAGCATTCGCGGTTGGACGCGCCCGTTGCTGTGCGGAATATCGCCACACCCGATAAATGCACCGTTGTGATCAACAGCACCCCAAGCCCCACTGAGTAGGCCGGGATCAATTCCCAGATACACCAAAACAGCCTCCTTTTTGTTGTTTGCCAATTAGTCTTGATGCGTGCTCATTCATCCCCTCCAATCACTTGGCACAGGTGGCCAACGAGCCCGCCGAGAAGATCGACGGCGATGGCCAGGGCAACAATTCCCATCAGCACAACATCAAGCGGGAAAACAGCGATTTGGCGGAAGGTTTTCATTCACACACCTCCAAGCAGTCGGTAGGCTGCGGCTGCTTGCAAGGGGACTTGCGCGTTTCCGTAGCCTTTGAGTTGGCCCACCCGATTGGGAATCCCATGAGCCACCCTGTCCAGTTGGGGTTCAAGTTCCCACCAACCAAATCCCCTAGCTGAACCGTGTTCCTGTTGAGCTGCGATGGCGCTCCAGTTTCCTTGTGGTTGTGCGCTGTCGGCGTTGGCCAGCAAAAACCATCTATCGCGCTGATGGTTCGCTCCGACATCGGATGCGCGTATGCAGAGCCACCTTGTGTCATACCCCAACGCGGCCAGGTCTCCGAGTACGGTTCCGAGTCCGTTAGAAAGGATTGCTGATACGTTCTCCAGGAACAACTGTTTGGGTCGTACCACGCCAGCGATGCGCAGGACTTCGCGGTAAAGACCTGATCTGGTTCCCTCAGATACGCCTGCCTGTTTTCCAGCAACGCTAATGTCCTGGCAAGGGAATCCTGCATGGATGCAATCCACGATTCCCGTGTACTCGGATGGATCGAACAATCGAACATCCCCTTCCCACACATGCAGACCGGGGAACCATCCTTCTGTAGCGCGTTCTCGCAAGACTTTGCAGGCGTAGGGCTCCCACTCAACAGCGACAATTGGGGTGTGTCCGAGGATGAGGTCACAAAGTAACCCTCCACCGATTCCGGCAAATAGGTGCATGGTTCGCATGTCACTTCACACCCCGCTCTTTGCACCACTGATCACGACACGCGGTACCGCACCGCCTGGCGCTATCGCTCACGATGTCGTCACACCACAAGCACCGCCCAGTGGCCACAGCCACCGGCCCGCCCATCCTGGCGTTGCGAATTGCGTCCGCAAGGCCGATTTCCTCTTTGGCCTGAGCTAAATCAATCTCGTCCATTTGTTGGCTCCTGTTTTTGCTTCTCAATCGCTTCCCTAACGCCGGCCATCAAATCCATTTCTGGCAGCATGTCGTTGTATTGGCGCAAGGCGTAGCGGGCGTAATCGGGATCGAGTGTTTTCATGTGCATGATGTGATTGATCAAGTCGTCACGAGTCACGAAGCAACCGCGTACAGATTCCGGCGCGTCCCAAGCTGCTTGAAGCGGATCAACTCCCCTTCATCAACCATGGCGTAAATCGTCTTTTCGACCGCTTTCGCGCTCCAGCCGGTGATGTTGATCAGCTCTGCGAATGTGAGTGGGCCAAGCTGCAGCAGGCGCTTTGCTGCGTAGGCGCGGGTCATACCGACACCCTCAGCGCAATGTTCATGCAGCGCACTTGGTTCATGTTCAGCTTTTCACCAGCGATGTGTCGGGCCTGCAGTCGTTTTGCCCATGCCTTGTGATCGACCGGCGAACTTGGCGAAGAAGCCTTTATCCTGCTGGCTATGGCTGCAACCATGACCGGATCAGCAGGAGGCGCAGGAAGCTCGAGATTTGCCGCTTTTGGCGCGGCAATGCAAAGGT
>Ga0208916_10000127_pt1 | contig 36162 bp, 57 predicted proteins | sample DEB19_08_DNA_5_FD_184523 | JGI IMG/M metagenome (GOLD analysis project Ga0208916, IMG submission 184523) | Aqueous microbial communities from the Delaware River and Bay under freshwater to marine salinity gradient to study organic matter... | ecosystem: Environmental > Aquatic > Marine >... | reverse complement strand
TGCTGTGCGTTATTACCTGAGCTTGCTTGCTTTGCGTTATCACCTGAGCTTGCTTGCTGTGCGTTATAACCTGAGCTTGCTTGCTTTGCGTAATTACCTGAGCTTGCTTGCTTTGCGTTATTACCTGAGCTTGCTTGCTTTGCGTTATTACCTGAGCTTGCTTGCTGTGCGTAATTACCTGAGCTTGCTTTTTTAGCACACAAATTAATAACTGATTGCACGGCTTTATTTATAAACTCAGGAAACATCAACTCTGCTTTTATTGTTATTTCTGCGCTTGCAATTTTTGAATCATCAGTTCCTTTTGAGATTGATCCAGATGCCTCTACAATTGCGAATCTATTTATTTCGCCGCTATTATCAATAATCTGGTAATAACTAAGCACATCCATCGGGTTTACGCAGGAATGAAACCCTGAATTACAGGCTTTAACTTCTCCCTCGTGCGCAAATGTTTTTCCAATCTCAAACTGGAAGTCTCTACATTTTAGGTCTTTGTTGAATCCTTTAAATGCCGTAATTGATTTGCTTTTTTTAGTTTTCATACTCTATCCCCTGCATCATCGTGCTTTCCGGTATCTTCCATTTCGCGCAGCATTTTGGCTCTGTCATTCCTGACTTTCATAACCCTGTCTGCTTCTTGCTGATTGCTGCACATTGTCTTAGCTGCTTCGTAGTGCGATTTCAGAGTCTCTGAGTCCATTGCGCTGCTGATTGCCTTGATAGCTGTTTCAAATATCTCATTCACGTCAGTGTGTGACTTGGCTACAGGCTTTGCCTTTGGTTCAACGACAGGCTTCTCTGCATCGTCAGTAACGTGCAAATCTCCTTTGTGCCATAGGTCAAGTGCAGCGCCAAACCTCATGCCTGCATTGCGTAGGGCATCGCCTATACGCTCCTTCATCGCATCACCGCCTGTCTTGCCTTGTGCGTCACCGTAACCCAAACGAGTAACGCCAAGCACGGTCAATTTAATCCACATTCCGCCGTCACGGTCTAACGCAGGCTGCCCGTCTTGTGTCCACGATACAGGCTCCCAATTCCAGTCAGGGTCAACGTCAAGCAGTCTGTCAGTCAGCGCGGCATGGCCAACGTAATCTAAATGCACTACGTCTTTATGATGCCATCCTTTGCAGATAGGGCAGCGCATACCCGCCTTGAAGTCTGCTTTTAGTGCATCAGTTTGTTGCTTGGTGGGCTTTGGAAGCTTGCTAATCTGGTTCTCTAAAAATGGTGTACGCATTGTAATCATGTTGTATTCCTCGCTCGGATTGAGTTGCTATCGTTTCATGGATTAAGGTCAGGCTGTATAGGTAATTACCGCTATGCGAATGACATTATTTCATTCACCCAGTTATCAATGGTCGTGTAGTCGTGCTTATCGCTCTTGATAATCTTCTCAAGTGCGTACTGTATCGTCAGCCTGTAGAGCCTATCGAAGCCAACCTCGTCAAGTGCGGCGAAGCTGATAGATTTTGCTACTGCCTTTGCCTTTCCATCGATGCCTATGTAAATATCGTAATGACCTGCCGCAATGGTTATCTGCTCGCGAAACAGATCACGATTCTTGACGCAAGCCACTCCGCGAAACTCTACAGAATCAGGCTGCCACAATTCAAATAGCACGTCATTTAACAGCACGAAATACTTTTGCAGGTACTTGTAATTACGAGGCTTGCTCCACTTCATGCGGTAAACCTCGCCTGCCGTCATGCCTGCGATTATCTCAGCATCTGCCTCTGTCATCGGGTGCAGTGAGCCGTGGCGCTTGATGAGTAGCAGATCAGACATTATTTATTCTCCTGGATAAAACACTGAATGCTGTTGCTGCCACTCTTGAAACTTGTCCATTCCCAATGGCTGTAAGTCTGTCCACCCTATCGGCCACCCCATTAGCCACTCTACCCACATAGGGTTCAACTTCCCACCAGCTATCGAGGCCAATGTTGGGGTATTCCTCAATGATTCCGATGGGCTGTTTTGCTCTTTCGAATTGTGCGCTGTAGGTGTCGGCCACATCCTCACTAACCTGGCTAGCCCTACGCTTCCGTCCTTCCCATTGCGGTTCACTTTTCGCGGCATTCCTGTTTTCGTTGTGTAAAACGTATCGTCCTTCCCAATTATATCCCCCGTTGTCGCATCGCTTGCTACTGGTGTCGGTAGCAACGATCCATATCCTCTCCCGCAAGTGAGGTGCGCCACAATCGGCTGCTGATATAATTCCCCATTCCGCATCGTACCCCATCGCGGCAAGGTCACAGAGGACTGTGTCGAGTCCTCTAGTAGTGAGCATTGGGCTGTTTTCAATGAATGCGTATTTGGGTCGTACTTCGCCAATGATCCGCGCCATGTGCGACCACATTCCTGATCGTTCTCCTGTGATGCCTGCGCCTTTTCCCGCGCAGCTAATGTCTTGGCATGGGAATCCTCCAGATACCACATCAACAAGTCCTCGCCAAGGTCTTCCGTCAAAGGTTTGCACATCATCCCAAATCGGGAAAGGCGGGAGAATGCCGTCATTTTGTCGGGCGACAAGTACACTAGCTGCGTATGGATTCCATTCAACTCCGCAGACTGTGCGCCATCCAAGTAAATGGCTTCCAAGCAATCCTCCGCCAGCACCTGCGAACAATGCGAGTTCACGTAATCCTTCATTAGTGCATTGCTTATTATCCACGACATTTCAACTCCTTCAGTTTACTTTTGTAGTGCGACTGGATGGCTTTAAGTTCATCTATTGTCCAACGCTTAGTTTCGTGATTATTGTCGAGCCAATCTACCAACTCCTGCCCGTGACTAGCTATCAATGATTTCCGAAACTCTACAAGGTTTCCTGATAGATTCAGGTTACAGCGGACGCATTGGCCAAAAATGTTGCGATCGTCATAACGTAAAGCGCTGTTTATCCCTGACGGCCTGTAGTGTCCTGCATGGCGTTGGCATTGATCCGCAGGCGATCCACAAGATTTGCACGGTAATAGCTTGTCACGCTCTCGCACATAGGCATGACAGGCTTTCTTTGCAAGTTCCGCTTGTGTGTGCTTGTCATTGTCGCGCCACTCCTTCTTTTTCTTGCGTGTAACTGCGTTAAATGCCTTGTCCTTCGCTTTCTCGACAGACTGATACGCGCACCTTGGAGAGCATGTTTTCTGCCCCATGCGCTGCGGTGTGAATGGTGTAGCGCAGTTCATGCACTTCTTTGGCTTCATTCTCTGTATCCATCATATATTTCAATGGTGTTATAGCCTGATTCATTAACGTCTAAAATAACTCTGCCATGACGTTTTATAAACTCATTCAGGTCTGACATATTGTTTATGCTGATAGACCATTGCTTTACTACGATTGATCTTGCAATGTATTTACCATCAATAACCCTATGGTCAAATCCAGCTCCATACCATTTCTCAGGATTGTTTTTTAGCGCTGGTATTTTATCAGGGCTGTCTGTATTTCGTGTGTCTGTGTATACAATGTTAATCTGCACAGCTTCTTCACAAGGCGATTCATCATAGTCGCCATAGTTTCTAGTCCTGCTTACCAAGTAGAGCGATTCTGATGGCTGTGTTATATCTCGTTGCTTCATAACCCTACTTTCCCAGTGCTGTGACGTAATTAAATACGTCAGGTGATTTCTAATTAGTGTTATAACTCATAGTAGTAGCTGTTCTGCATAGGTCTGTTAGACATTTGCGACATTGTTTCATCCCATGCTTTTCTATCTGCCGTAGTGTCTTGAATATATGCCAATTCGCACCGAGTCATATTCTGATAATCTCTAGCATCTTTTTCGTTGTAGCAACATGTACCGTCTTTGAACTTATATAGTTTCATAAATACCTCTTATGAGTTATAACAACGCCATGAATCGGACAGCTCCGCTGCCGCTTATTGCAGGGTTATATGACACTTACCGAAACTTCTCTGCACAAAAAGCCTTCGCTAATCTTACGTGCAATGAAAAGCTCGGTGTGTTCATCGCTTGGTCTGTTGTTATCCATGCAGTAGTATTCTCCCCACGCCTGCAACTCGGAAAGCATAGCCGCGCTTACAATTTCATCATCTTTAATAATCGCAAACATTTTCATATCAATCTCCTATGTGTCATATAACAACTCATTAAACCGGACGGTTCCCGCCGGTTAATTCTCGGTTATACGTCTGCAAAAAAGTAATACCTGTCATAATCCTTGCGTGCTGGTTTAAGCGTTCCATCCTTTCTGGCCTTCGCTAAAATACGATCAGTGGATAGCATCAATATCATCTCTATCAACTAACACTTCAAAACCATCTCGCTCTAGATATACTGCTATTTCATCAAGTTCGACAATGATCGTCCAGATAGCTCCATGCCACATAACTGCATCACCTGTTTTCATAGTCCTAACTCCTGTCTGAGTGATCTTGCCCGTTTTGCCCTTTCTTCCGCAGACTCCAGGTTACGCTCTGGCTCTGGCAGAAATAACTGATGGGCTGGGTTGTTGTTCTTAGCGCCTGAAAGTATCAACCCGATGTTAGGCCACTGCCATTCCCGCTCACCACGGGTACTCATAGACTGAGCATGGTTGATTGCTGCCCGTAGCTCCTCCGGTGTGTGGTTGCGTATCTGGTCGCCCCACAGAGTCATTGCTGCTTGTCTATCCATATCTGTCGGCCACTGAGCGCTAAACTTCTGAGCGCCGTAGATAGCCCTAAGCATTTCAAAAAAAGTGTCTACCTGTCTCATTGAAACCCCCACGCCTTTTTCTCGTCATCAGTCATCGTTAGCAATGTCCTGTAATGTTTCTTTGCCTGCTCGTCTTTGTAGTCCTGTTCCTTCTCTGCGAATGTCTTGTCTTGGCTAATCCATTCCGCTTTGAATGACTGCCATCCTCTCCCTGCCGCTATTGCAATTGCCTGAGCTGTTGTTATGCCAGCCTTGTCCGCCTCTTTGGTTATCAGTGCAAGGGCCGTTGCCGTCATTGGCGAGCGTTTAGATTTCCGCACTGCCATAAAATCCAATGCAACCTGATGACACAAATCAGGAACAGCAGCCATCAAATCAAACGATTGTTTTTTAGGTAACACAGAAACCGCTTTAGCGGGTGCATTGTTTGTTATGGTGGTTAATGATGGTTCTTGATGGTTAATGGTGGTTATATTGACTCCTCTGTCAGGGGTCAGTGTACTCTCTGTCAGGGGTATAGGACACAGTGTCAGGGGTAGTGTACTCTCTGTCAGGGGTGACACAGTGTCAGGGGTGACAGAGTGACAGGGGTTTATGATGTAATCGGTGCGCTTTCCGGTACAAAATGACCTAGTCAATATCCCTGCTTTTTCTATTTCAGAAATTGCTCGTCTGACTGATCTTGAGTTCAATCCGGTGCGTTCGGCTATGGTATCTACTGACGGGTAGCATCGACCGTTATCGTCTGCAAATTCTGACAGACAGATCAAAACCAGCTTTTGAGTTGGTGGAAGTTTTATTTTCCAGCATTCAGATTGAATTTTTATGCTCATGTAATAACCCACAATCCCACAAAATAAGATTACCCCGCTGGTCGTCTGTGGGGGACACTGTAGAGAGCAACCAATACAGCCCAGCGGAATAACGGCATAAAAGCCTTTGCATATTATCTCGCACCATTGCCATCATTGCAAGCCTTTGGTATAATAATCATGCATGTCTATACCTTGCTAACGATTTAAGTCGAGTGAGTGATGATGCACCCGCGAAGCCACAAGCCTAGCGGGTATTACTATAGAATGATTGTGATTGTGCCGAAAGGCTGGGTCGAAGGGTTAGAGTCTGCACCTGTCCCCTGACCGAGATACACGTGTAACCCATTGCCGAGAGTGCAGCCGGACGCAAATATGGGGACAGTCACAATCCTTGTGTAGTAGGCAATAGCCGAACGGGTCGTGAACCTTTCATAGCAAACATGGTCACTATGTATCACGAATGCTACACATCACGTCAACATCAGCACGATTATTTCCTTCGCCACTGCGATAATATCCGCAGCGAAGTAGGTCGTAGTGTTCCACGCTCCGAAGCACAGGAAGCAGAACAGAGCGTTTAGTGCGATTTCAGCCCATGCTTTCATTAGACACCTCCAATAACAACAGCGAGAGAGTAGGCAAACGGCACTAGACACGCTAGGCAGGCCACCAATAGCCAAAAGTGCTGCCATGCCGTAGGTTTATCGTCATCTAGCAGGACGGGCTTAGAGTGGCGTGATAGGTGCTTGTAGTCGATCATGGCAATTCCTCTCAGGGTTGGTTGTATCTAATAGCCCACTGTTACCAATGGGCTACGGGTTACAATCAAGCGGCTTTACGCGAAGCAATTATTAGCTGCTCTCTTGCATCAAACAGCTCTGAATATAAAGCATAGTCTTGTTCGCTCATTTTTGTTGGCTCAACATTTGCTTCGTTTTCGTACCAGCTTGAATCATATTTAGCTAATACTGCTTTGATTGCTGAGTTGGTGTGCTTTTTTGCTGCCGCTATGTTGTTCATATCTCTATCCTCTGGGTTATATGCTCAAGGCATGTGGCTAATATAGACCAACGAAACTTCTAACGATACTCGTGGAATATACCTATCTTTATCCGTTGTAATGCCTAATACAAACATGTTATGATTGGGCATTATACGGCATCACATAACCACGGGGAAACATTATGGCAGGCGACAAGAAAGACATTAGACAAGCTGCATCAAGCGCCACAACTGCTATAAAACGAGGTGCTGATGGTGGAAAGGTTGCCACAACTATGGTAAAGGCAAAGACAAAGACAGCAGCAGAGCTGGCAGCCGAAGCAGCAGCCAAGGCCGCACAATCAAAGACAGATGCCGTAACGATGCAGAAAGAAAAGGACGCAGCAGAAGCAGCACGCAAGGCAGGAGCAGAAGCAAACAAGAAGAAAAAGAAATCAGCAGCCGATATTTTCATGGGCAGCACAACATGAGCAGAGCAAAGGGAAGCAAGAACAAGCCAAAGCCAGAAGCAAAGCCGGTAGAGTTGCCACCAATATCCACGCGACCAGTACCTAGACGCGATGGTGTCTACACCAAGCCAGCACCAAGGCCAGAATGACAGACATTCAAGAGCTGATACTCGCCAACGATCCAGAGTCAGAGGTAATCCGACTATCTGCAAGGCTGTGCATGATGCAGCAAGAGATAGATGGGCTGGTATCAGACAGAGACTCACTCCCGATGGGATGGGTAGCCGTTAAGATCAACGACAATACTATTAGAATCAACGCCTTAGATTCAGATGGCAACTTCTGCCACTGGATACTATCAACAGAGCGTGACACATGAAGTCATACGCTCAAGTGTACGGCACAATCATCATATTCGGTGCAGCCCTGTATACGTTCAGTCTAGGTATCACGGTCATATACTGCGTTCTATCAGGCAGATGCAGCACATGCGGGATAGTGTGAGATGGTGGCTATATTGACAAACTTTAATATAGATGCTAAAACGCGGATAGCTTTTTCAGCGCGTCAGGATAGACAGATAGATTGGTTTCGGGTCATCGTTGAATTGAAAGGCCGTGGATACACTCTAGACAAGATTAGCAGCTCGATTGGAGTGCCTCGTACAACGGTTCACAGTTGGACAACAGACACCTGTTCACCTAGATACATAGACGGCATTGCCCTGATGGACCTGTGGGAGACTGTAGTTGCATCGCCTCCAATTATCCGACATACAGGAAACCGGATGCCGTGATGTATGACAATCGCGCAACATTGAGAGGATTGTATTATGTGCGGATCAAAACCCAAGAAGCCCAAAGCACCGCCAAAGGTTGTTGAGCGTGATCTCAAAGCAGAGCAAGAGGCGGCAGCGGCAAAGGCAGCAGCAACTGCAAACCAGGAAGCGGCAGAGGCTAGGCAAGCGAAGGGCAAGATGATGCAAGCCAAGGCAGCTGGTAGCGCAGCCAAGGCAAACACCATGCAAGCCAGCGCAACCTCTGGAGCAAAGAAACTTGGCGGTTGATGCTCAACAGCTCTGCAAAAGACTTGCACAGCTTAAATCTGTCCGATCACCGCTTGAATCAATCTGGCGTGATTGCTATCTAGTATCGTCACCTGTTAGGGCGCATGGCCTTGAAGGTGAGATCATGGACGGCACGAGTCTTCCGTCTGCCAAGGCACGGATAATGGATGGCGTGACAGGGGATAGTGTTCGACTGCTATCATCGTCAATCGCCTCCGGTTTGCACCCTAGTAATGCCCAGTGGTTCGAGTTGGACGTTGGTGAGTCAAGCGAAGACGAGAAACAATGGCTAGATAATGCCGCTGAAACCACATACAACAACATTCACGCATCTAACTTTGACGCTGAGTCATTCGAGGCACTTGGTGATGTAGTCATTGCAGGCTGGTTTTGCCTGTATGTCGAGGAAGACAAAGAGAAAGGCGGTCTGGTATTTCAACAGTGGCCGCTTGCTTCATGTTACATCACATCAACCCGTGCTGATGGTCGTATTGATACGGTCGTGCGTGAGTATTCCCTGACGGCTAATCAGTGTGTCAGGGAGTTTGGCGAGGATAAGGTTAGCGAGAAAGTCCGTCAGATGGTCGCTGACAAGAAAGGTGACGATTCGGTTAAGCTGGCTATTCAAATACAGCCTAGATCACTCAAGATTGACAACCCTAAGAATGCGAAGGAAATGCCGTTCGAGTCTGTCACTATTGAGATAGACCACAAGCACACAGTAAAAGAGTCAGGCTATCACGAGTTTCCTTGTGTTATACCGCGGTGGGTAAGAGTTCCTGATACATTCTACGGTGTCGGCCCTGTACTGGATGCTCTGCCTGATTCCATGATGTTGAACAAGATGAAGACGCTACACTTGGCAAATGCTGAGTTAAACGTTGCAGGCATGTGGATTGCAGAATATGATGGGGTATTAAACCCTCGGTCTATCAAGGTTGGCCCGCGTAAGATTATCGTTGCCAACTCTGTAGACTCGATGAAGCCATTGAATCCTCCTGGCAATTGGCAGTTAGCGCAAGAAGAAATAAAGCTGGCACAGGCATCTATCCGTAAGATACTGATGTCAGACCAGCTACAACCTCAAGACGGGCCCGCAATGACTGCGACCGAGGTTCATGTGCGTCAACAGTTGATTAGGCAGCTACTTGGCCCAGTGTTTGGCAGGTTTCAAGCTGAGTACCTACAGCCTCTCATTGAGCGCGTGTTCGGCATTCTGTACCGTGCTGGCGTGTTCTCACAGCCTCCTGAGACTTTGTTGGGCAAAGAGTACAAGATTAAGTACATCAGCCCTATGGCACGAGCGCAGAAGCTGGAAGACATCACAGCTATTGAGCGGTTCATGCAGGATGTTGGTGCTATTGCACAGATGAAGCCTGAAGTATTAGACCTGATTGATGGTGATGAAATGGTCAGGCTGTTACAGGAAGGAATGGGCGCACCTACCGAGATAATCAAGAAAAAGCAGGTTGTCGAGCAGGAAAGGGCAGAGCGTGCTGAACAACAACAACAACAACAACAACAGGCGATGATGGCTGAGATGGCAACCCGTGCAGCTCCACAAATTGCACAGGGGGCAATGAATGCCGGTCAAGGTTGATTGCTTCACGTTTGCGAAAGTATTTGAAGACAGGGGTAATGGTGAGGCGGTATTGAACCATCTCACCCAATTATATTGGAAGAACCCCTACACACCAGAATCGACAACTGAAACCGCATACAAAGCGGGGCAGATGGCGGTATTAGACTACATCATAACCCAACTAAATGAGGCACATTCAAATGACTGATGAAGCAGCCGCGCAAGCGACAACTGACGAACAGACAACACAAGAACCCACCGCACTACAACAAGCAGCACAAGAAACCCAAGCTGCACCCGTAACAGCAACACCAGCCGACAAGATACCTGAGAAGTTCCGCACCTTGAAAGAGGATGGCACTGTTGACCTCGAAGCATCATCGGCAAAGATGGCAGAGTCATATAGCTATCTGGAGAAAAAGCTAGGCAGTGGCGATGCTCCACCAAAGTCTGCTGATGAATATCAGGTAACCTTTAGCGAGGATACCCCGATAGCGTTTGAAGATATCAAAGATGATCCCGTTATGCAGGACTTCATGCAGGGCGCACATCAGCATGGTCTGACCAATGCACAGGTGTCGTATGTGCTTGACCAATATCTAAAAGTATTGCCGTCTGACATTGAAGCGCATTCTGAGTTACGGGCGAATGATGCTATTGCTACGCTGAAAGAAACAACATGGAAGGATGACGCATCGTTGAAAGCCGGTCTGTCTGATGCCTATCGTGCTGTTTCTACAGTGGCAGGTGATGACGCTGAGTATCTTATGGACAAGTACGGCAATGACCCGGCGTTTATCAGGTTCGCTGCTATGTTTGGCAATGGGATGCGGGAAGATTCAGCGCCCAAGGCTATGCAGATGATCCCGGCTGAACAGTTTGCCGAGGCATCGCAGTCTATTACCCAACAGCTAATGGAAATGAAGTCTAACGATCCACGCAGGCCAGCACTGTTACGCAAGCAGGAAGAGATGTACGCGAAACAGTACGGCAATGCCCCTGCCCACGGGCTTGGTTAAATACAGGAAACCGGATGGTGGTTGTAGGTACTATTCCCTGCAACTACCGCCACTTCGGTGATAACGGTGGATTTATAGAGTCCAGCATGGTGCTGACAAACTCGAACAAATCAAATCAATCAACCGGAGGGACATATTATGTCCAATCAAATTACAGAAGCATTTCGTCAGCAGTTCGCTGACAACTTCATGCATGTAGCGCAACAGACTGAATCTGTTCTCGAACGTGCTGTAACCGTTGTGCCTAACATTCAAGGCGCATCAAAGTCTATCAATCGTCTTGGCAAGCGTACTGCACAGCGCCGTACAGTTCGTCATGGTGATACCCCAATCAACGAACAAGCGCATTCAACACGCTACATCGACCTGTACGATTGGGAAGATGGCGACATGATTGATGATCTTGACCTCGTGCGTACTCTGATTGATCCAAAGTCAGATTATGTTAAGGGCATGATTAGCGGTCTGAACCGTGCGAAAGATGCTGTAATAATCGCTGCTTTGGGTGCTGCTGCCCGTTCAGGTGCGAGTACTACTGCTTCAATGGCTGCCGCTAACAGAGAGCTGACTAACGCGGTTCTGAACAAAGCCAAGCTGATTGCTGCTCGTGAATACTTCCGCGCCCATGATTGCGATGAAGAAACAGGCGAAGAGTTGTACATGGTGATTGGTTCAAGTGCGTTGGGTGATTTACTCACTGACTCTAACCTTTCAACTGCTGAGTACAACACCATTGCAGATTGGCACGCTGGCAACATCAAGACTGGTAAGGTGATGGGCTTCAACCTGATCCATACTAACCTCGTGCCTGCTTGTACAACTACAACTGGCCCTGGCGGTACTGGTGTTTATCCTGCAACTGGCAAGTGCGTATATGCATTCGCTAAGTCAGGCGTTGCATTGGGAATCGGCAAAGACAAGACAATTACTGTAGGTGTCGATCCTTCTCGCGGCTTTAACACTCGCGTGTATGCAAAAATGGCCTTGGGTGCTGTCCGCATCGAAGAAGAGAAAGTTTACGAAATCTTTGCATCTTAAGGGGTGATTTATGGCTGGTGAAAATCTTAAAAGTACAGTTATTACCAATGCTGACTCCACTACCTACACCTTGAATAAAAAAGGCTTGAGCAATGGTGTCGTAAAGGTAGCGCGTGCAACAGTTGAAGTTGCTACAAGCATGGACAACACTTCAACCTATCGCATGGTTCGCTTGCCTTCTAGGGCGCGTATTGTGCTGGTAAAGGTGTATGCCGATGACTTAGGCACTAATACTGCCATGGACTTGGGCTTGTACCGCACTGCTGCTGATGGTGGCGCTGTGGTAGATGCTGATGCGTTTGGGTCCGCTGTTGTGTTTGGCTCTGCGATCACTACTGGTACAGAGCTACAGCACGAGTCGGCAGTCTATGGCGTTGAAGACATTGAGTCTCAGTTATGGCAGGTTGCTGGTGCGTCTACTGATCCACAGGTTGATTATGATGTGACTTTTACAGTTACAACTACAACTGATGGCGCGGGCACTCTATCTCTGTTGGTTCTTTACACTGACGGTGACTAAGTAACACTCCCCGCTGCTTCGGTGGCGGGGTTTCCTAATTCTAAAGGGGTTGTGCATGGCGACTGATGTGAGTATTTGTTCTAATGCTTTACTGATGTTGGGTGCACAGCCTATCAATTCTTTGACTGAGAACAATGACCGCGCCAGACTTTGTAATTCTCTGTTCGATTCTGTTCGTGATGATGTGCTACGTTCGCACTTCTGGAATTGCGCGACTAAACGAGTATCTATTGCGCCAGATACTGACGCACCCGCGTTTGATTACACTTATCAATTCACTCTCCCGTCTGACTGGATAAGAATTGTTTCGTGTGGTGAGTACGGGTACGAGGTAGATTATCGGCAGGAAGGTCGCAAGATTCTATGCTCTGAGTCAACGCTCAAGCTGACGTACATCTACAAGAATGAAGACGTTACCACATGGGATGTATCGTTAATCAATGCGATGCAGCACGCTATGGCTGCAAAGGTTGCCTATGCTATCACTCAGTCTGCAAGCATGGCACAGGTAATGGATCAGCAGCTTTCAATGTACATGAAGCGTGCAAGGGCTGTCGATGGTCAAGATAATCCACCTGAAACCATGGGCGACTTCCCACTGTTGGCTGCCAGATATGGTGCTTGGTAATGCCAAGAGTTACCGTAGCGCAGTCTAATTTCACGGCTGGAGAGATAAGCCCTAGATTATACGGTAGGTCTGACCTAGCCCGTTATCTTGCTGGAGCTAAAGAGGTCACCAATGGGATTGTATTACAGCACGGTGGCATTCGCAGGCGTGATGGTACTGTTTTCGTTACTAATGCTGGCAGCTCTAATTCTGTTAGATTGATTCGTTATGTGCTTGACCGCACGCAGGCTTATTGTCTGGAGTTTGGTGCTGGGTACATCCGGTTCTTTACTGACTCAGGTGCTGTTGTAGACGTGAACAATGCCGTCTATCAGATTACAACGACCTATACTCAGTCAGAATTAAAGGAATTGAGCTACACGCAGGCAGGCGATCAGATGTTTATCGCTCACCGCAATCATCCATTGGCACGATTAACTAGATTGGCACATGATTCATGGACGTTGTCTGACGTTGAGTATGTCAATCAGCCCGTTAAGGAAGATTTATGGAAGCCAAAGTGTACGCTGACTCTTGATGTTGCCAGTGTTGGGGTAGGCCGTAATGCATACGCCGCTGTGTTCAGGACTTCCGATTATAGGATTGACGCATCAGGAACAAACGTCAGCCGCAGGATTTACTCGGTCGGTGGTGGTGAGGCAATCATAACAGCCAATGCTCATGGGCTGCCAACCTCATCTATAAAGCACACGATAGAAATAATAAAGCCATTCGAGTCATTGACAATCAATCATCTGGATTGGTGGATGGATGGCCAGCCTCAAGTGCCTTTAACCATTGCCGCTGCATCATTGGCCGCTGGGTCTGCTATCACCTTGTCGTATGGGACAGACGGTGCGTCAACGGTAGGGGCCGTGTCGTATGCACAAGACACTACCTATAACGGGTCTAATGCTATCCGGTTTGTATACTCAGGCCTTATCACTAATTGCAACATTGGCGACATTATCAAGGTCACAGACACTACGGGGAAAATTTTCTATTACGATGTTGTTGTTGGTGGCACTACACAATGCACAGTAGTTGCCAAGGGTACTGAGAGCGCAACTCTATTCACTGGCGCAATCATTTATAGATACGCTACCACATTCGCCTCAGGTGCTAACGTTGCCACTGCTGACGATGTAGGGTCGATTATATCAATCAATAGCGGTTATGTGCTTGTAACAGGTGCAACAGCATCATCTTATATCGGCACTATCCAGAAGACTCTGACCAGTGCGGTATCCCCTGGGGCTAATGCTTGGGCTGTTATGCGTCCTGCGTGGACTGCTGACAGCGGTTATCCTGCAACAGTCACTAGCTATGAACAAAGACTCGTAGTGTCAGGTACAGCGTTCAGCCCTAATACTGTATGGTTCTCTCGCATCGGGAATTATCTTGATTTTCTGCCTGGTTCATTGGATGACGATGCGTTGTCTGTAACGATTGCAGGTAGTGAGCAGGCTGACATTGTTCACCTGATGCAGGGTAAAGCATTGGTGGCAATGGCTAGTAATGGGGAATACTCGTTTGCTGGGGGTGTTGAGAAGCCTATTGCGCCGACAAATATACAGATCAAGAATCAGTCAGTATTTGGCTGTTCTTATGTCCGTCCGCAGAGGATTGGAAATGAGTTGTACTTTGTGCAGCGTGCTGGTCGTAAGCTAAGGGCATTCACTTACAAGTATGACTCGGATGATTATGGTGCTCCAGACTTGTCGATTATGTCTGAGCATTTGACAGAGGGCGGCATTGTCGATATGGCTTACAACCCTGAGCCCGAGTCTATTTTGTGGCTGGTTCGGGCTGATGGTGACTTGGTATCTGTGACGATTGAGCGAGAGAATGATGTTGTTGCTTGGGCGCATCATGAAACGGATGGATTGGTCGAGTCTGTGTGCAGTGTTCCGTCTACTGATGGGGACACTTTGTGGCTGTGTGTTAATCGTGATGGTGTCAGGATGATTGAGCGCATGGATCCTGATGTGTTGTTGGACTCTTGTGTTATTGGTACGGGTTCATCGTCTGCCGTGTGGTCAGGGCTTGGGCATCTTGAGGGCAAGACCGTATCAGTTCTTGCCGATGGCGTTGTGTTGGATGATGTTGTTGTAAGTGGTGGCAGTGTTACGATTGGCCGTGAGGCAACGAGTGTTGTGATTGGCTTACCTTATACGACAACCATTGAGACATTGATGCAGGATTTCGGCACGGGCAATGGTTCGATACATGGCAATTCCAATCGAATTGGCGAGATAACAATACGGTTTCTCAATACGAATGGGTGTAAAATAAACGGCGATTATGTAGCGTTTCGCAGGCTTGATACGTCTATTCTTGATGATGCGCCTAGTGTGTTCACTGGATTGCATAGGATGGAGTTATTGGGCTGGAGTCGTGGCGATGTGTCGGTGGTTATCAAGCAGGAAGACCCGCTACCGTTTCACGTTCAGCAAGTGATATACAAATTCCAGAGTAATGATTGATGATTAGAGTTGCAACACTGGATGACATAGACAGGATTGTTGAGTTGGGGTGCTGTTTACATGCTGAGTCTAGTTATGGTGAGTTGCCGTTTGACTGCGATAAGGTCAAGCATTTAATGGCAGGTTTGATAGGTGGCGGTTATGGCGTTGTGTTTGTTGCAGAAAAGGCTGGAGAGATTATCGGTGGAATTGCCGGAGGCGTTACAGAGTTCTGGTTCTGCGATGAGTTACATGGGTTCGATTACAGTTTCTTTGTTCATCCTGAGCATAGGGGTGGTTCTGCTGCCTTTCGTTTGTTGTTGGCATTTGAGTCTTGGTGCAAGAATATGGGCGCAAAGCAAATGGACATTGGCATTACAACAGGTATCCACGTTGATAAAACAACAAGGTTTTACGAGAAAATGGGCTTTGTCAAAAGTGGACAATTATTCAGAAAAGTACTGGAGGAATAGATAATGGGACTAGAAGCAGGCGCATATCTTGCCATAGCTAGTATTGCAGCTAGTGCCGGATCCGCTATCTACCAAGGGCAAGAGCAAAAGAAAGCAGCTAATGCTCAAGCCGATCAGGTCGAGGCAGAGGGTGAATTTCAACGCAAGCAAGCAGAGGCTGATGCCAAGACTGAAAAGCAGGCTGCTGAAATACGCGCTGAACAGATACGCAAGGCAGGCAGAGAGCAGAGGTCAAAGGCTAGAGCTGGTGCTGCTGCAAGTGGAATGGATGTCGGGCTAGGGACGGCAACAGAATTACAGAGCGAGATAACCCGTGGCGTAGAGGAAGATGCGGGAATGTCTATCTTCGGCGGGTTAGATGCGTTCAAGCGCGGCAATCAGACAGGGCAATCCATTGGCAACAGAGCAACGAATGAGGCTACTGCATTGAAGGCAGGTGGCAAGGCTGCACGGACTGCGGGATATGTTGGAGCTGCCAAGTCTGCTGTCGGTGGGTATGGCGATTACAAAGCGTCAAAGCCGAAGACCACTAAAACATAATAGGGTAGACCATGGCACAGATACCGCTTGGCAATTTCGGATATGCTGCACCTGAAATAAGGCGCTCTCAGACTGTATCGACTGTTGTCGAGAATAACAGCGGGGCAATGACTGCTAAGATAATCGGTGATGCTGTCAGTGATGTATCGTCACAGTTCAAGGCTAACCTAGAGTTGCAATCTGAATTAGAGTCACGCAAGAAACGCAACAAGGCATCGACACTCAGAAACGAGTACGAAACAAAATTACAGACTGCTGAATTAGACTTAGAGCGTCAGCACGCAGAAGGTACGATAGGTTCAGATGCGCTATTGCCTGCATACGAGCAGACGGCAAAAAAGCTCAAGGATGAGCTTACCCCATTCGCTGATGAGCTAGACGATGAAACTAGGGCAGAGTTTGTCAGTTCGCTTGAGGGTACTCGTGTCAATGGCTTGGCTAGGTTTCAGGGTTCAGCATTAAACGCTGCCAAGAAAGATCATCAGTCATCAGTCACTGAATCATACGAGTCATTCCGCAAGACTAACCTAGGCAATGCCGCGGCAATGGATGCGTGGCTGGCGGGTGAGGGCGGTGCAGAGTTTACCCGCGCTTTTGGTGCTGATGCTCCTGAGATGATACGCAAGGCTAAGGAACAGGCAAGCCTTGATTCTGTAACACTTGCCATCACTAACGCAGGCGATGACGCTGGTTCTTTGTCAAGAGTTCACCAACAGCTCCAGAGCAAAGAGGCTATGGCTCGGCTTGACCCTGATAAGTGGATGGCGATTAACTCAAGCCTACAAGGTCGGATTGATTCTCTAAATGAACGAGCATCAGCCAAGGCAGAGCGTGAAACATTAAAGCGAGAGATGGGAGCACAGCGGTCTGTTGAGCAAACGATGGAGTTTATCACTCAGGGCAACGTGCTATCTGTTGACGCAATAACGGCTGTAAACGAGAAAACGCAAGGCACAAGCCAACATGGGATAGCTACCAATCTGCTGAAATACCAAGACAGCATAAAGAGAGTATTGGATTCACCTGCTAAAGAGCGCACGGCTTATCTTGAGTCACAGCGTAGACGCATTGCTGAGGAAGGTTCGACACCTGAGCAGTTGGCACAGTTCAAGATGCTGGAGAATGCAGCCAAGCAGCGGGATGAAATGGAAAAGTCAGACCCGCATTTAGCCTATGAGGTCAAGACAGGCAGTGACCGGATAGCTGTTGACCCTGATTCCGATACGATGAATGTCGCCATTGCAGAGCGTGAGGCAAGGGCAAAGCAAGCTGGTACACCTGATTTACTCAGACCTGATGAGCGCAAGGATATTGCAGGCCGCATAACAGTTGGAGCGCCTGATAAGCGATTGGCTGAGATTGAGAAGATAACCAGCAAGCTATCACCACAACAAGCCGTTAAGATAATGGCAGAGGCAGGGGCAGAAAAAGATGCTGGATACTCTGCCTATGCTGGAATGATGGTGGCAAAGGGCAAGAAAGGCGAGGCGCTGGCAATACTCAAAGGCGATGAGATACTCAAAGCTGGAGCAGAAGGATACGAAACTAAAAGCGCATTCACTGACAACCTTCCAAAAGAGTTCAACGAAGCATTCAAGCATGATGAGTTGGCAAGAAAGAATGCGATTGATGTGGCCTACAGGAATTATTTAGCCTGGGTAACCCCTGGCACTGATGCCAAGAGTTCACTTGCTGATGATGCCGCACTCTCTGTTGAATCGGTAATTGGCAAGACTGCGAAAGTTGGCAGGACTAGCGTGCTGATGCCAGATGGCTATGATGCTGACCAGTTCGAGTCAGTGTTGCAGAGTAGCTTTGCCAAGACAAAGGAAACGCTACAGATTCAAGGTGATGTTGATGATTATCAATACAGACCAATCACTGACAGCAGGACAGGCAAGACCGTCTACAGGATTGATGTGGATGGCAAGCCATTAGGGAGCGCGCCAATCTATTTGAGTGTTGACTGATGACTGATATTTTCTCTGTCGGCGGGATGGATGTTGAAAGGTCAAACAGGGAGGCAGCACTAGATAATTCTGCTGATGTGCCAGTTGATTTCTTTGATGGTACAGACATAACAAATTCATGGGGCAAGGGTTCGTCTATGCTTGCCCGTGGCGCTGCAATGGCTGGCTCAGTTGCTCCGATTGCTTATGACTATCTATTCACAGATGACACAGAGGCACAGGATTGGTATTTCAAGAATGTAGTCGATGACCCGTATGAATCAGCGCAAAACTACTACAAGCCTGATGGCGGTGTTGTTGGTACTGGCGGGAATATACTTAACAGCGTGGTAGAGATGCTGCCTCAGTTCGTTGGCGGCGGTGCTTCGCTTGTTGCTTCTACTCAACTGAACACAGGTATAGACCTTGTGCAACAGGGCGTTGATGCTGTTACCGCTCAGGGTGTCGGCGCTGCTATGGGTATCGGAACAGGTGTTGGTGTTTGGCTTCCTGTTATCGGAAATACAGGATTGCAGAAGGTGCTTGGCGCTGCTGGATTGAATCCAGTTGTTAATATGGTGTCGCGTGCTGCATCGTCTGGATTGCTTGAGTCTGGAGGCTATGAACAACAGGCTGAACAATTCGACCCGTTTGATATGCAAACCATAGCGTTAGATGCGGTGATGGGTGCTGTGTTTGGCGGGTTTGATGTTGCAGCAAGGGGCGCTGATGCACCTGTAGATTGGAATGTAATCCAGCAGAAAGCAAAAGACCAAGTAGCAGCGGCAAAGTCTTACATTAACCGCACGCAGGAAACTGCACCTGGAAACCCTGTAGATATAAAAGCACAGAATGCCCACCTTGATGCGGTAGATACAGCCGTGACTCAAATGATTGAGGGCAAGAAAGTCGATGTGTCTGCCAAGGTTGCTGACGTTGAGTTTGCGCCCAGGGCAAAGCCTGAGATTATCACTGAAAGACTTGATATTGATGATGCGGTGGGCGTTCCGTATCAGGCTGAATTGTTTGGCACGCCTGAATTGAAAGCGATTGAATTGCCTGAAGATGCTATTATGGCAATGGATGTACAGTCTGTTGACCCTGAGATAAGCATGGCGCGTCAGTCTGTCGAGCAATACGGGGATTATGAGATTGAGGTTTCTCGTAGTGATGATGGAAGCCCTATAAGAGTCAAGGCGAGTGAGTTGATTGCAAAGATCGAGAATGATTACAAGGCTGATTTTGATATTGCCAAGGCGGTATCAGCGGCGACTAACTGTTTCATAGGTGGCATGTAATGGCGTTGAAGGCTGAATGTGTAGCGGCTGTGTCGCAGAGTATCGGACGGATGCTGTCAAAGTCAGAGCAGGATATGGTAGAGCAATCCATAATCCAGAGCAGGACAAAGCTAGCACGTCAGGACATTGACGGCTACAGGCAGATGACCGAGGCGCAAAAGATTGAAGCGGCCTCAAAGGATGCAATGGAAACAATCACCCATAATGCATTCAAGAAAAAGCAGGTAGAAACGCTGCACATTGTAAAGACTGCAAAGAACATGGCAGAGCAATCGGCCAAACTGAAAGGCACAAGGAAAGGCGGCAAGGCAGGTGCGATGCAGTTGCTGGACAATATGCGCAAGCTGGAGATAAAGCAAAACGGTCTGATGCTGCACTATTGGCGTGATGGTGTATTGGGTGCGCTTAATGCTATACCTGAGAAAGCCTTTGGATTACTGCACGACCAAAAGAGCATAGATGATTTCGTCAAGTATCTGTACAACAAGGACTACAAAGCCAATGCCCAGATAAAGCAAGCGGTCAAGGCATGGGAAGAAACAACAGAGAAGATGCGGACACACGCCAATAGTTCAGGTGCTGATATTGGTAAGCTGGACTATGCCTATCTGCCTCAGTTGCACGACGCAGTTAAGATGAAAGACAAATCTAAATGGGTGTCGTTCGTACTTGGTAAGATAGACCAGACTCGGTATCTGGATGAATCAGGCGCTTATATTGGAGATGTACAAGTCGCTGAGATGTTAGGCAGAGCCTATGACCAGATCATTACTGACGGGCTTGCAGGCAGGGTTGAGGAAGGCACGGCCATGACAGGTAAGGGCGGTGTGCGCGGTCGGCATGATGCACACAGGGCTATCCACTTCAAAGGTGCTGATGCTCATCTAGAATATGCAAAGCAGTACGGCAAGGGCAATCTGTTGCAGGTTATGAGTTCGCACGTTTCCGGCATGACACGGGATATTGCAACGCTAGAGCATTTCGGCACAAAGCCTAACAGCACGTTTGCACAGATGCTTGATGTGGCAAAGCTGCATGATGGTGCGGTTGAAAAGAATGTCGGCTTTCTTGGTGTAAGACCAACAGATATTTATGACTCACTGATAAGCGGCACAAAGACTGTAGACTCTGCAAAGGCTGAGATGTGGCAGACAGCCAGATCGTTACAGTCAGCGGCAAAACTTGGCGGGGCGTTACTGTCGAGCATGACTGATACAGTGAGTGTCGTTGGGTCTGCATGGTATAACGGGATGCCTGCAAGACAGATTGCCAACATATTCAAGGATGCACCATACGCGGCAGGGTCAAAGCAGTACAAGGCTTTTGCGGCTAGGCAGGGGATTATTGCTGACTCTGTTATATCATCGGTCAATCGGTGGGCAGAGGGTGAATCAGGGTACAACATTGCAGGCAGAATGGCAGATATGACTTTTCGTTATTCCCTGTTGAATGCGTGGACTGATGGGCTAAAGAATGCGTTCAGTGTGAATCTATCCTTTACGCTTGGGGAATTGACACGCAAAGCAGATTGGAATGGATTGCAGCAAGCTGACAGATACAGGCTTGATAAAGCAGGCGTGACACCTGAGATATACGATGTTTGGCGCAAGTCTGACCTTGATTCATGGGATAAGAACAACGCGGCACTGTCACCTAAAAAGATTATGGAATTAGACTTGCCAGAAGGACAGAAGATAGAAGCGGCATCTGTTCTTATCGGGTACATTCAGGGGCAACGTGATGTAGCGGTAAACACTAGCGACATTATCCACAAAGGCCGAATGAGTAAGTTCGTCAAAGGCGATGCAACGGGTGAAATAGGACGGTCTGTTATGCAGTTCAAGTCCTACCCTGCTTCCCTGCTATCACGACAAATTGATATGTTCGGTGATATTTATCATTCACGCGGCAAAGCTCCTGCAATGATGTACGCTGTGTCAATGATTAGCGGTCTGTCGATTATGGGCGGGGTTGCTATTCAGGCCAAACAACTTGCGGCAGGCAAAGACCCTAGAGAAGTAGACCGTAACTTTATGTTCAATGCCATCATACAGGGCGGTGGGCTTGGGTTCTATGGTGATATTCTATACACAGGATTGACAGGTAATAGCAAGGAGTCGGCATCAAAGGCTCTTTCCATGGTAGCTGGCCCGCTTGCTGGAACAGTGCTTGAGGGCGTAGCTGTCGGACTTGAGGGTGTGGCTAGAGCTACAGAGGGCGACATAAAGGATACACCTGCAAAACTTATGAGGCTCGCAGGTTCTAATATCCCGTTTGCTCCGATGGATATGTGGTACAGCAGGACGGCATTTGACAGGTTGTTTGTGGATGACTTGATGGAAGCTGCAAGCCCTGGCTATTTCGGGCGGCAAAAGGGCAGGATTAGAAAAGAGTACGGGCAGAAGTTTTGGTGGGAGCCGACTGAGTTAATGCCTGATAGATTGCCTGATTACGGGAGTGACGGACAATGAGAGAAGACCAACTCAAAGAGCTAATCCGCATCCAAGAGGTTGCGATTGATAATGCTATTGCTGAGTTTGATGAGGCGTGTGGACTCAGGCTAACAGAGCAACAGGAGCGCGGAGACAGACGATGGTTGACTCAAATGGCATCTAGTTCACTCAAGCTATCGGCTGACATTGCTAGACTATTGAAGCCTGCCCAGTCTGATGATGGCGATAGGGAGGATGCAGAGTTATCAGCTATAATCAACGCGGCAACGACTAAGGTGCTGGCTTTTGATAGAAAGAAAGGTTGATCTAAAAGTATTCTTCCAGATATGGGCTGACATCCAGAATTGGGATGTGCCTGACTTTCACTTCACTGTCTGTGATTTCCTGCAAGATGATTGGGATGATGGCCTGTTGATGATGCCTCGCGGTCATGCAAAGTCATCTATTATCGCCGTCTACAATGCGTGGAAGTATTACTACACTGACGGCAAGTATCGTATTTTGCATCAGGGTGACCAAGATTCTACCGCCTATAAGATGAGCCGTGACACGCTAGCTATTATCTCAAAGCATCCACTATGCCGCAGGGCAATGACAAAGACAAAGGGCGAGGTGCAGGAATGGTGGGTATCAGGGTCGATTGATGAACGTAACCCATCTATGCAGGCAAGGGGAATAACGTCTAACGTCACATCATCACGGGCAGACGAAGTGCAAAATGATGATGTTGAAGTGCCAAGGAATATACAGACCGCAGACGCAAGGGAAAAGCTCCGGTATAGATTGGGGGAGCAAACCCACATTCTAGTGCCTGGCGGTCGCACCTTGTACGTTGGCACGCCTCACACGCATAAGTCACTCTATGAAGATGTGAAGACCAACTCGCAGTGCTTGATACTGAAAGCCTTTCAACACGAGCACAGGATAGAGAACAAAGACCATGCTACCTTGTCTTTCAAACCTGAGTACGTCTATTCAGGCATTGGTAAATATGCACGACTGCTAGAGGCGGGGATTGATTACACGCTGACAAACATGGGTAATCGATGGGAAGTCATGCTTGCTGCCACTGCTATCCTTGCTGATTTCTATTCTGGTGCATTATGGCCTGAGCGGTTCACGCCAAAGGAAATGGAGAAACGAAGGCAGAAATGCAAGACCATGAATGAATGGGATTCACAGTATCAGCTACATGCCAAGCCTGTTATAGAGGTCAGAATTGATCCGGACAGGATGATACGTTACCAGTCTGAGCCTGATTTACGAGTTGCCAATGGTTCGCCAGTGATGGAGATTGACGGAGTGCAGATGGTAGGCTGCTCGTTTACTGTTGACCCTTCGAGCGGGAAGCTGAACAGTGATGTATCGGCAGGGGCTTTGATGTTTCAGGACTGCAACGGGAAGCGTTATTGGCACAGGGCATTAACCTTTACAGGCGATGTTGCAATCTTTGCCGATGATGGCAAGACCATTACAGGTGGTCAGGTGTTCCAGATATGCGATGTGGTCAAAGAGTTCAGCATACCTAGGGTAACAATCAAGACGGCTGGAATAGGTGGGTTCATGCCTGCTGTAATGAAGGCGGCATTAAAGCAAAGGCATCTAGTCTGTGGGGTTACAGAGGAAAAGGAAACAACCAATAAGAACAAGCGCATCATAGAGGCATTTGAACCATTGCTATTGTCTGGCATGTTGGCTTGTCATGAGTCAGTGATTGAGATTGTCGAGGATCAGATGCGGGAATTTAACCCTGTGACTACAAGCAACGAGGATGATTACATTGACTCTGCGGCGAGTGCTATCACACATACCCCTGAGCGCATCCAGTCTGTCGGTAAATACAGGAAACCGGATGCCTTGACGGGCAATAATTGGCAACCTAATAGTGGCACGTTTGAAGTTGGAGTTGATTGGTAATGGCAATACCTGCCCAAACGCAATATAACACCTATAATCCCGATGGGGTTGTAACCACTTTTGCCTATACCTTCTGCGCGTTTGATGATGCTGATATTAAAGTTTATGCTGATGATGTCCTTGTTTCTGATTCTACTTACTCGGTAAGCGGTATTGGCACTAGGTCAGGCGGTAATGTGGTATTTACTACAGCTCCGGTTGCCGGAATTGCTGAGTTACTGATTAAACTTGTGCCATCGTTTGCCCGTACTGTTGATTATCAGCAAAACGGGGAGCTATTATCTGACACGCTAGATGATGACGTTGACCGCCTTTATTCCATATTGCAATACAATCAGTCTGTGACGGGCAGGTCTTTAACGTTTGATGACGTTACGGCAACTGCGATGGTATTGATTGGCAATGCTGCTGCGAGAATGGGCAAGCTGCTTGGGTTTGATGCTGCTACCGGCCTGCCGGGCTTATTTGTTCCTGCTGATTTCACGGCTACCACTCCGACCGCCTATATCAATACCCTGTTAGACGATGCTGATAGTGCCACTGCTAGGGCAACGCTTGAGATTGTGAAGAATGCGCGAGAGCAGGAAGGCATCAGATATACGACTGCGGGTACTGCACCTGATTTCACCATTACGACTGCATCGCCTGCTGTCAGTGCTTATGTTGAAGGGCAGCGGTTCACTATTGAATTGAATGCTGACGGCACGATTGGAAGTAACACACTAAACGTCAATGCTTTGGGCGCTAAGAGTTTGAAGCAATACGATGACGCAGGCAACAAGCGGTCAGGTGTTTGCAAGTCAGCACAGATTGCAGTCGTTGAATATGACGGAACAGACTTTGTTATTCTGAATCCTTTGCCTGTTTATCCTCTGAGCATGGTAAGGCAGACGGTTCAAGGTGGTCCAATAGATGCGTCAGGTTATCCTGATTTCTTGCCTGCCACTGATGCCGATTTAAGTCTCGTAACTCAAAACATCAGCGCGTCCGCTCCGTTTGTTGTCTGTGCTTCGCAGGGCTTTGGTCTTGGCTCTGATCGTATAGGTGTCTCGACTGCAAACCTGACGTTTACTTGTCAGAATGGGACTAATTATCTGTATGTCGATGTGTCTAGTGCTGGAGTTATTACAACGGGTACGACTTTAACCGCTCCGGTTTATAGCCCGTCACTCGCTACGGGCACAAATACTTTCAACTATACAACGATGACCATGTATTCAAGCGGCACTACAAAGGCTTGGCGCGTGTTTGTCGGTGAGGCTATAGCGGCTGCGGGTGCGGTTACTTCGACTATTGCCTATGCTTACAACGGTATCTATGAGTCTGCAAATTATGGTTTGGCTGTTAGTAGTTCGTACACTGTAAACCATAACGTAGGCTGCCCATCTATTAAAACAACGACTATGGTATGTACTACAACTGATGGCACTTATGCTGTTGGCTATGAGTTCCTAGCCCCGTCAATGGACCCGCAGGGGTATACATACGGCCATACAGGTGTAGCTATAAGCGTGAACACATATATATCGTTGGTGTCTGCAAGTCAGCTTTACGTTGTTGATTACTCAACGCCAAACATTGCTAAGTTGATTACCTATGCAAAATGGAAACTAAAGACAACCGTTAAGAGGTCATTCTAATGGGTTACTACATAGACGGTTCAAGCGATTATTACGAAGGAGACAAGCGTTCTCCGTCTGATACCGCAGTAGATCAAAGACCATATCCTACAATGGATTGGACTGCGGGTGCGTGGGTCTATGATTTAGCTGCCACACGAATAATGGCGAAACAAGTTTACACAGTAGCGATGACTGCCGATTTATCCAATGCTATAGCAACAGGGGCAAGCCCTGTAGACATGATGACAGTCATCGGCTATGCGTTCATGCGTGCTGACCTTGTTGCCTATGCTGATAATGCTGCAAACAACTGCCCATTCATTGACGGGTACAGAGTTATAACCGGAGACACTAAAGCAAACTGTGTTACTGACATACTCAACGATGCAGATTTAGCTGCTGGATTATTGGGCAAAGTACTTGCAAGACGCGCTACAGATTACGATTTAATAGATGCTGCGGCCACCGGCCCAGATATAACCGCAATAGTTTACGTGAGGCCATTCTGATGAGAAATTTAACAGCGACTGTTTACCGTGATGGTGCAGGAAGTCAAACTACGAGCGATTGGGTACGAGTGGGGGCTGAGGTGTCGTGTAGGGGATTGGTTGCAATCGTAACCCCTGCAACTGTTACCTCTACTACTCTTACGGTTCAAGTCAGCCTGAATGGTACGGATGCCCTTAGTCACTATGACTACACTGGTGTTTCTTATGTGATTCCGATTCTGGCTAGCAGATGGATTTCTCTTGATCCTGCATTGTTTGCTGGATTCCCTTATGTGCGGATTGTCACAGGGTCAAACGAAGCGGCAGAGAGAACATTCACACTTATGACAACTGAGGTGGCGTGATGCTAAGTTTTGGCAGAAACCCAAAGGCTGCGGTAGTCGTATCACAAGGAACGGGGAGTCAGACTGTTAGTGGTACTGGTTCAGCGATTGATATGGCTCCAGGTCTTATCACTATTCCTGGCGGGTTGATGAGTGCAACTGGTTCTGTCCGCATCACTGTAATGTGGAAGTTTACTGGTTCTGCCGCTACAAGAACTGTTGCTGTTAAGTTTGGCGGCACTACTTATTTTGCCACTACTCATGCAACAGGTATTTTAAGTGCAGTGTCTCAGACGGTCATTAGTAACAAGACTACTGCTTCGCAGGTTGGATGTGGCAATGGTGGCGCGTCAGGTCTTGCAGGTACTACAACTACCACAGTAACGTCTACTGTCGATACTGCTAGTGCTGTTGCGATACAAATGACATTCACTGGAAACGCGGCTGACACTGCGAGTCTTGAGCATTGGATAGTGGAGTATTTGCCATGATTAAGATTAAGAGCAAAGTTGTTGACGATGTGACTGTGCCTGTATCGCCTATCCCTGCTGGTTATGTTTATCTGACCTTCGATGGCAAGGATTTCGTTGTTTACTTCGAAGGTGATAAGTTACCTGTTCAGGAATAAGGAAATGAGCCGTGGATCAATGCTGTGAAAAACTGGTGAAGTGCGAGGCTGACATGGCACTACAGATGGCTTTAATGCGTAGGGACTTTGAGGAATTATCGGAGAAAGTAGACCGTAATGAATGCGCTGTTCTTAGCGCATTGAACAGGCAGTCTAAAAGCCTTGAGGGTTTAGTTGATGCGTGGAATAACGGCACTGGCTTCGTGAAGTTTGTTAAATGGTTCGCTCCTGTTGTTGTGGCTTGTATTTCATTGTGGCATTTAGCCAAAGAGTTCTTCAAGAATTAAGCCATGATGAGCTTCGTAGACCTTGCCATTCTTGACGACATAAATTACAAGGTGAATCATTCACTCCGATATAAACCGGATGTAGGTAGCCACTATCAAAAAGCTGATGAGTCACGCCGTCTCGGAACTGGAGATTGCGAGGACTATGCTATCTTGAAAGCGCAGGAATTGAAAGAGGCAGGTGTCGATGTTTCGTTACTCACGATTGCGGTATGCACTACACGCAAGTCAGACAATCTACACGCTGTCCTGTTAGTTCCTTCCCGCAGAAGGGTTGGCATATTTAAGCGCACATGGCAGGACACTTGTGTAGTGCTTGATAACATGAGCGACAATATCTACCGGATTGAAAACACGGGTTATCACATAACTAATAAATATCCTGCATCGAGGTGGATTGTATGAGTGACTTGACCGGACTAGGCTCTGTATTTGATTTCGGAAGCAAGGTAATCGACAAGATATTCCCTGATGCGTCAGAGCGTGATAAAGCCAAGCTGGAATTGATTAAGGTTCAGGCTGATGGGCAGCTCAAGGAATTGGAAATACAGCTATCTGCGATACTTGCCGAGGCTAATTCTACTGACCCATGGACAAGTCGCGCTCGTCCGTCATTCCTTTATGTCGTGTACATCCTGATTCTGTCAAGTATCCCGATGGGCATTCTTTACGCTTACTCACCTGATACCGCTATGGCCATATCTACGGGGTTCTCAGCGTGGTTGAATGCTATCCCTACTGATATTATCGACCTTTTCCAATACGTCATGTTGGGATATATAGGCGGTCGTTCATTCGAGAAGCTGAAAGGGGTTGCAAAATGAAACTGTCACAAGCAGGCATTGACCTAATCAAGCACTTTGAGGGCTGTTCATTCAAGTCATACCTTTGTCCTGCTGGTGTATGGACTATCGGTTACGGCCACACTCAGGGCGTTACAGAGAGCATGGTATGGGATAGCAAGCGGTGTGATGAAGCCTTTCTTGCTGACGTTGCACAGTTCGAGCGTGACGTTAATTCACTCGTCAAAGTTCCGCTGACACAAGGACAATTCGATGCTTTGGTATCTTTCGCTTATAACTGTGGCTCTGATATTGACGGTGATGACATTGCCGAGGGATTAGGTGACTCGACACTGTTGAAGCTGTTGAACCAAGGGCATTATGATCTAGCTGCTAAACAATTCGGGCGATGGATTAGCAAGGGTACAAGTGCAGAGCCTGGATTAAGGCGCAGACGGAAGGCAGAGGAATTGCTGTTCATCGGGTAAATCACGGGTTGCTTTCCATGATTAAGGTAATCATGTGTGAGCCAAACTGCATCTGATGGATAACGCCAATATCATCACAGTAGTCAGCCTTTAATAAAGGTACGGCTGTAATAAAATATATGCCAACCACATAATCACAGTGACTTGTAACTACAAACTCTCTGCCTAAATACTTGAAAGTTTCGCCAATCTTTCGCCATTCAATCATCTTGGCAATGAATGTTTCATGCCATGTAGTCTCTGTTGGCTTGATACTTTGTTCTTTTTTTTGTGAAAACACGCTTGGTAGTCCAAATGGTAAAAACATAGCTCACTCCAAATAGATTAGTAAAAGGGGATGCTGACCAAGGCAATCCCCCGTTGTACTTTAGCAACTCGTTATTTTCATGGTGTCATCCTCTATCAGCATCTGGCGGTGCTGTATCCGCTATTCAAGCCTCAAATGCTGCGTGTTTAAGTCTACCCCTTGCAGGTACGAGTAGTTCCTATTATCGCGCTTCCGCTTAGGCTTTGCCGCTGCTTTCAACTGTTGAGAACACTTCTCGTGGTTGAATTGCCTGCCTCGTTTACCGCCGCACACGGGGCAGTTATAGCTGTCTAGCCTCATTTTATCACCCATGCGTCACATTGTTCTGCTCGCTTTCCCCCGATAGGAACAGCAAGCACAACGAATGGAAACTTACAGTTTTTTGCCGATTTCTTGGCGATAGCAACTGCCTCTCGAAAGTCACACGAATATGCCAATCCGTTTATGTGCCTGTCTGCTATAGCCCAATCTTCCGAAGTGTGTGGAGTTTGATCGTCTGCATATATCCTATAAACTATTTTGTGCCTACTCATAACCCTCTCCAATCCCCTACTTTTTGCTGGCTGTGACGTAATTAATTGCGTCAGTTGATACCTATACGGTGTTATGCCCCTCAATCCTATTCCGAGCAATCTCAAAGTATTTTTGGTCTTTCTCAATCCCGATGAAATTGCGCCCCGTATTCAGGCAGGCTATGCCCGTTGTTCCGCTACCCATGCAATTGTCCAGCACCGTCTCGCCTTCGTTGGTGTAGGTGCGGATCAGGTATTCCATTAGGGCGACGGGCTTTTGGGTTGGGTGGATGCGGCCCTCCGCGCCTCGGTTGTCGGCCTTGATACGGATGACGTTCTGCGGGTAGCGCATCCCGTCGGAGCAGTCGCGGACGGCGCGCTCGTGTCCGCCGTAGGTCTTTGCATTGCCGCCGCTGATCGCCTTGTAAGGCTCGCCCTGCCACATCTGCGGGTTGTAGGTTGATTGCCCACGCCCAAACACAAGCACGTCCTCCACGACACGCAGCGGGCGCTTCTTGGCGTCTAGGAAGCCGGTGATGCGGTTGATCTTGTCCCACACCCAGCGGTGCCGATATTCGCTCGGGTTGCTCATCAGGAGGGCCGATGTAAACGGCTGGTCTGCCGTCAGCACAATCGCCGCATTCCGCTTCGCCACCCTGCGGTACTGCGCCCACAGAGGCTCGAACGGAATCACCGTGTCCCACTTGCAGGCTGTCGTGCCGTATGGCAGGTCGCATAGGATCATGTCAACCGATCCATCTGGTATATGTGCCATTAAATCGAGGCAATCCCCATGCCATAGCGTAAGGGGCATAACCATTCGGTCAAGCGGACTTGCCGCCTGCGTCGCTTCGCTCCTAGTCGTCAACCCGCTTACCTCCATCGTTGTGCGTCAAAGCCCGCCACGGTTCGAGCGCGATGAAAACGCCTGACGACTGCACTTCGGTAAGGCCCGTGTCATCAGGATGCGGGTCGAAGATCGGAACGCCATCGACCCCCACACAAGCATGCAGCACGTCGTTATTCCGCAATGTCGGGCCGGCGGCTTCGTGGTGGCAGCCAACCACGCCAACCTCGGCGCACCATTCATCGAACATCCCTATTTGCAGGTACGCCAAGCCGAACGGTCGCAGCCATGCGTTCAAGTCCCGCTGCCACTTCGGGTGCGGCGCTGAGAAAACCGGCACATCCTCAATCGGCAGGTGCAGCAAGGACGCCAGCACCGCAGAGAGGCAGTTGCCGTGCTTTCCGTTGGCGGGGTCATGCAGCACCGTCTGTTTCGTTGGTTTCATTCTTCTTTCTCCAGTGTAATAGCCATGCTTATTTCCTCTGTTTAAGTATTGTGTATCAGTCTTGTTTACGCATAACAACTCATTCAACGCGGACTCGCTTCATTCACTTTGTTCATTCGCTCACCTGTTAGCTTGGGGTTATGTGAATTGCTTGCAGTAAACCCAAGCGACAATATCTAGCAGCTCAATCATGCGCGTGTCTTTGTAATGACCGCAATCGCTGCGCTCAACATACACAATATCGTTACCAGCACATTTTATAACTTCAAGCACACCATCATCGCCATACATAAGTCCGCCGTTTTCTTTCAAATAGTCGCGCAATAGCTTGGTAATATCTTTGCTCATATCGTCACCTTGTAGTTAAAATTCACATAACAACGCAGACAGCAGCTCCGGTGTGTGCTGTGTCATAATAAATCCCTCACTCTTATCATCTGGCTGTGCAGCTCTCGCACATCCGCCTCGGTTACTGCATGACCGCACCTGACAGCTATCAGGGTGTTCGCCATCTTGTACAGACCTGCCTCGACTAGAGCAGGTATCCACTCGTCATCATCCATGGCTTTGATTTCTGCTATCAAATTAATCATCATATTCAAGCACCCATTTACCAGCAGCATTATTGATAGCCTTCATCAGGTCATCTCTGTGATCTTCAAATTCAATATCATCACCATCCATGTCAGTTACATACTCTATCTCTACGTTATCGCGTGAGCGGCCTTCTAGCGACTCTGGAGATGTTGTGAAATAGCATGTAACCATTTGCGGGGCATCTTCAACTATTTCCAAGATTGTATCTAGCGAGTAGTTTGATGTTTTCATGTCCATGCCATCCGAAGTAATTGATTGCCTAATCTAGCACATCCCACACGATCCTCAATTGTGGAATATACGGAGGGAAACTCAGGGTCTTTGGCGCTGCGCTCTTTAATCCTACGTCTGCGGTTTTTATCCCTGTTCGCTGGGTTCGGCTGCTTGAGTTCTAGGTTTTCTATCTCGTTCTTTTCAATGTTGCCGTCCTTGTTCGTGACGTATGCACCGTTGGCTACTGGCTCACCACTGAACGCCACCCAGACCAATCGCCGCACTGACTTTGACGTATAGCCCTCAGCGTTCTTGAGGCTCACGTTGTAGCAGTTATTGACTAGCTTTTGTAACACGATGCGACCAGGCAGAAACCGCTCACCTGCTTTGCTGTGTGCCTTAATCATCCTGTCCTTCGAGCGAACAAATCCGGTATTAGAAACCTGATAATCAGGGTAGCTCGGTATGTCTTTCCATATCTCAGTCACGCTACGTTACTCCATGGCTTGTGTATCAATGCAACCACAACATCAGGTATCGGCGTACTCTCAATAACATCCGGTGCTGTGTCTCGTTTGCGCTCTCGTCTAATCCGCTGCTGTATCAGGTGGCACGTTGGGCACTTCATGCTTGAACCCCAAAGGATTTTAGCGTGGCCGTATGAGCAGTGTGTGCTAGTGCCTTTCACTTAAATGATGCCTTATCAGTTATTTCTATTGTCAGCCTTCTCTCATTAGGGTATCTATCTATAGATAATCTGATTTCTCCTTTAACCATACTTACGGCAATTTCAGCCACTCTTGCCCGCATGATTCTCTCTATGTCGAGCAGCGATTGTTTAATCAGTGGCTCTGCTGCTTCTCTCATTGCTGATGTAATCGCTTCCTTTAGTTTGTTCATGTCGTTCGTATCGTTGCTCATAATTTACTCCCGTAATGCCATCCTGCGGCGGTGATGGTTGATTCTAAAAGCTCAATTGTGTCTGCCATTGCATAGCTATTGTCCACGCTTGCAAGCATCGTGTTCTTGGCTGAAATACACGCAGCCAGCAGCTCTGCGTTCTGTTGCTTTAACTCCTGCACTCGTTTAATCATGTGCGCTGCCCACTCTTCTGCATCGCGCTCGACATTATACTCATGTTGTGTCATCAGTATTTACTCCCGTAGACTGAGCGAAATTCGTAACGCATTAACTTTGGCATTCCTTGCTGCCCTTTTATATCAAAATACTCGTCACACCTATCCATCCTCTCTGTTCTAATTTCAAAAGGCCGCTTTGGTCGCAGGTTACGCTTTGAGTTGTACTCTCCCCAAGCCATGAAGCATTGCTCTTTTGTGCGTTGATACTTGCTCATAATTTACTCCCGTAATGCCATCCTTGGCAGTGTTGGCTAAAATGGGATTGAATCCTCGAACATTGGAGGCGCTTGCTCTTGCTGTTTCGCTGGTGCTGATTTCTCACCCTTGCTGTCTAGCATTTGGAGTTCATTCGCTACAATCTCAGTCGTGTATTGATCCTTGCCGTCTTTGTCCTGCCACTTGCGAGTCTTAATCTTGCCCTCTATGTAAACCTTGCTTCCCTTTACAACGTAGTCACGGATAATCTCAGCGAGTTTGCCGAATGCCGATACCCGATGCCACTCTGTAGACTCTTGCTTGTTGCCTTGCTTATCCTTCCACGATTCGCTCGTTGCCACTGAAAAGTTCACGATGCAATCACCGCCTGCCGTAGCACGTACTTCGGGGTCTTTTCCGACTGATCCAATAATTAGTGCCTTATTCACGCCTCTCATTTTGCTTTCCTCGGTTGTTTAGTGATTCGATACTTCTTAACTCTCGCTGTATTGTCACCGTATCGGCTCGGTACTACGCACCACGATGACTTAAACTCATACCCTAACGCTTGCAGGTCTGACAGCCTACGATGCAGTGAGAGGATTCCTATCTTCATTGCGCCAAATGTTGTGATGTAGCCGTATTTGTTGCAGTGGTTTACGATTGCCTGTGACTGGTTCATAAATCATCCCTATTAAGTGCGTTAGTTGCCGCAATGACGCAAAACTCTACGCCTAATCTGCCGCCGTTTTGTCTTATGTCAGTCAGTGAGTTTCTGAGTCTGTCAATTCTTGTCTTGCTTGATAGCTCAAAGGCTTGCCATATCTCCCAATCTAGCTGCATATCGCCTTTAATATATGGCTGGTCGCTGTGGTCATGTGTCGCAAGGTCGCCTTCTTTGTAATCCTCGCAAGATTTTACCCATGCTTCAAATCTGTCTCTGGAGTTCATTCTGCACCCCCTTGCGTTTTCAGCCAGGCTAATGCCCGTGCTAGTGACTTTGATGCGCTACGTGCGAAAAACAGCGCATTGATTTGGTCAATCCGAGCAACAAACGAGCGACCTGATCTATAAACCCTGACTGTTTTGCCGCAGTCTGTTGGATATACGTGCAGCTCTGTCTTGTCCATCACGCACCCCCTACGATTGCTTGCAACTTGATAATGATTCCATTCAGGTAATGCGCGTCATCTCCATTGCAGTTCATCATTTCGCACTTGTCAAAATCAACAGGGACTAGCATGTACTCGCCAATATTAACGTACTCTGTAACAGTAAAATCAGTGTGCAAAATAACTGTCAATCCTTGAGTTCCGCCGAATATCTGTACTGACACAAACGCCTTGCGCTGCTCGTAGCACTGACGCGCTAGGTCAATGATCTCGTGCAGCAAATCCGCTGGTGTGCTTGGTGATGGTGGTTCAAAATCAGGATGGTCGTATATCATTGCGTCTGACATGTGGTATTTCCTCGCTGGGTTTAGGTGGTTCATGGTTTCACGTCCTTGTGATTGTGTATCTAGTGGATAGTACCTATGCCAAAGATTTAGATTTTGGCGACTCGTCTTTTTCAAGTGTCTTCTTAAATCCAATACCTGCCGCACAGTGGTAAACAATAATCCCCTCTGGATTCATAAATCCAATAGCCGCAGAGCTGCCAAGCAATCTCAAAGAATCAAGAGCAGATTCAATCGCTTCCTGCGAGAACATCCCACGATAAATCGTTGGCACAATATCGCAGCATCTAGGTCTGTCTTCTGGATTATCCCATCGTGAAACATTGAACAATGAAAACCGTTTTTCTTCTAATCCATATCTGCGCTGTATGCCTTGGCCCCACCACTCACCGAAGTGCCTGCCATGCCCCAACTGCATAAGCTCGTCTTTGTTTGCGTATGCCCAAGCTGCAAAGCCGAAGTTATCATTCTCTGGAGTAATCCATCGTGTGCGGCTACCTACCTGAAAGCTACCATCTTCGCCAATACATATCTGCGCATTAGTGCCGTCAAGTTTCTCAGTAATAATTATCTCACGTGAAAGTCTTGCCATTTTTGGGAATGATTCAAATTCCATAGTCTTATCCTCTTATTTAATGCTGATAGATTGCTTGTACTCCAGGTGTGCGCCTTCAACCTCCGCCACTCCCTGAAACTCTATCCACTCATTGACTGCCTTTTTATCGGCTGCTCTTGTAGTGGTTTCAATGACGTATCTAGGAGGCAGCTTGTCAATGTCATCAATAATCACCGATGCCCTTGGCTTTGGAAGCTTGGCGCTAAACTGAGAGAACTTGTACTCACTCTTGCCAACGGTCTGCATGGCTGTCATTAGCTGATACCGTAGCCACTCTGCTTTGGTTTCGAGAGTCTTTGCGCTTGCAGTGATTCGCTTGGCCGCTTCAATCTTCGCCTCTGCCTCTGCTTCCAACTCCAGCACGATTGCACAATAAGCCTCTGCCTTTTGCTCCAGCGTCAATTCAAGAGCATCTAGCGTATCAGCCCAAACCTCGGACGGTGTTTCATTGTCTCCAACCCATGCCTCAAGAGCTGACCGATGGGCTTCTGTTATGTCGTAGATTCTCATGCTGTAACCTCCACAAAATTACCTTCATCGTCAAGTGTATACCAAGTATCTTTCTTGATATTTTCACCCTCGTAACCGACAGATACTCTGTATCTTTTTTCGCTTTTTGACCATCTTGATAAAACAATACATCCACTTGGCCCAATCTTAGCTTTTCCATTTAAGCCAGCATTTACGATAATGCAGTTATCACCTGAGCTTGCTTGCTTTGCGTTATCACCTGAGCTTGCTTGCTTTGCGTTATCACCTGAGCTTGCTTGCTGTGCGTTATTACCTGAGCTTGCTTGCTGTACGTAATTACCTGAGCTTGCTTGCTGTGCGTTATTACCTGAGCTTGCTTGCTTTGCGTTATCACCTGAGCTTGCTTGCTGTGCGTTATAACCTGAGCTTGCTTGCTTTGCGTAATTACCTGAGCTTGCTTGCTTTGCGTTATCACCTGAGCTTGCTTGCTTTGCGTTATTACCTGAGCTTGCTTGCTGTGCGTAATTACCTGAGCTTGCTTGCTGTGCGTTATAACCTGAGCTTGCTTGCTGTACGTAATTACCTGAGCTTGCTTGCTTTGCGTTATCACCTGAGCTTGCTTGCTGTGCGTAATTACCTGAGCTTGCTTGCTGTGCGTAATTACCTGAGCTTGCTTGCTTTGCGTTATATCCTGAGCTTGCTTGCTGTGCGTAATTACCTGAGCTTGCTTGCTTTGCGTTATCACCTGAGCTTGCTTGCTGTGCGTAATTACCTGAGCTTGCTTGCTGTGCGTAATTACCTGAGCTTGCTTGCTTTGCGTTATCACCTGAGCTTGCTTGCTGTGCGTCATTACCTGAGCTTGCTTG
>Ga0208916_10000126_pt1 | contig 36255 bp, 55 predicted proteins | sample DEB19_08_DNA_5_FD_184523 | JGI IMG/M metagenome (GOLD analysis project Ga0208916, IMG submission 184523) | Aqueous microbial communities from the Delaware River and Bay under freshwater to marine salinity gradient to study organic matter... | ecosystem: Environmental > Aquatic > Marine >... | reverse complement strand
ATACTACTGTAGTTTTGATGCAAGTGTCCAATGAGCCTACTACTCTAGTAACCTCAAAAAGATGGACGAGGAAAATAGATTCTGTTCTATTCCTTATGATCCTGCTTTAGATGTACATACATTCTGGGACTTGTGAATATCAGATGCTACAGCTATTATATTTGCTCAGATCTTTGGTAAAGAAGTAAGGATTATAGACTATTTAGAATCTAGCTGAGAGTGAATGGATTATTATATCAGACAACTAAAAGATAAAGGCTATAACTATTGAAACCACTATCTACCACATGATGCAGAAGCTAGAGAGTTGACAACATGAGTATCAAGAGTAGAAACAATGAGAAATAAATGATTAGAGAATATAAAGATAACACCTAGATTATGAATAATGGATTGAATAGATCAAGCAAGAGCAATGTTTCAAAATCTATGGATTAATAAGGACAAAGCAGAATACATTTATAGATGTTTGTGACAATATCATAAAGAATATGATGAGAAAAGAAAGATATTCAAAGATCATCCAGAACATGACCGATCATCTCATTGAGCTGATGCATTTAGATATTTAGCTGTTAATTATTCATCACTACTGTGAATAGGTAAAAAGAAACAAGTAATTATATCACAACCAAACCGATCAAAATCACTATAGTTGCAGATTTTCCATTTTTATATATAAACAGATTAATTATTTCTAATCTCTAATATGGAAAATACAGAATTTGAAAAAGATATTATCAATAAGGTGAAATCAGAGTATGAAGCTGGTTTCTCTTTTGTGTCTAATAAAAGAACTAGGATTGATGAGAGGTATGAACTTTATAATAATATTGCAGATCAAGATAAGAAGATCTATGATAGATTAGTCAAAACAATCGTAAAGGTACAGAAGGCTCTACATGGGAAGAAAGACCTTGAGGTAGATTTCTTACATGTTGGTAACTATGATAGCTATGATCTCAAGCTATTACAAGCTCTTGCAGAAAAAGACTTTAGAAAGACTAAGAGAGCGAGAAAAAACAAACTAAAGATTGAAACTATTGCAGTCGCTTGATGTTCTATTGAGTTACAGGCATGGAATAATGGAAGAGTAGACAATATCTTAGTAGACCCGAGAACATGGATACCTGACCCTGACTATAGTCTAAACTTTGGTTATAACTTCCACTGATTTGAACTAGAAGTAACAAAAGAAGAATTATCTTATGGGTGATTCTTTAATATAGATGAGATCAAAACTAAAGCAGATATAAATGTGGAGAAGTTGATTAATCAAAAGATCAAAGTATGAACAGAGAAACGAAATAGAGAAGTACAAAGACTAAGAGATCTACAACCAGCGACAGACTTCAACATTTGTCCTATCTATATGCACTTTACTAGATACGAGTGAGTACCTTATAAAGTATTACTAGCTAATGAAAGAGCATTAACATTGTCTATTGAAGAAATCACACCAGTAAGAAAAGAACAAGAGGATAATCCTATGGAAATTGACTATCCAGTTACTGTGACATACTTTAGTGATAATCCTGATGATGTATTTGGTGAGTCAGTGTTTGATCTACTGGAGGATAAGCAAAGAATGCGTCAGATCTTTATGAATCTTAACTATCTCAAGGCTAAAGCAGAAGCATGATTCGATACTTACTTTGTAGATACTGAAGCATTAACAAATATTAATGATCTACTGAATCCCAATGAGAATTGACCAACTTATGTATGATATGATGCTAGGATTAATCCAGAACCTGTAAGAGTACAACAAAGAAACAATATAAAGCAAGACTCATATAATGTGCCTGATATGTTGAAGAGTGAAGCATTTTATAGTGTTTGACAAGATACTTCATCAGTATGAGTAAGTGGATGAGCCTGAGTAACAGCGACAGAGAATGTAAGAAACCAAAAGAATGCAAACTTGATGACTATGTTTACAGAAACATATATTGCGGATGCAGAGGAAGACTTTTGGATGAAATGGATTGAGGAATATGCTAGAAATATGGAAGATCCTATTGATGTTACTGTTAGTGTTTCTTGAGTATATAAGAAAGGAACGATTACTAAAGAGAAGATCGCCAAACTAATTAACAATATAATTGTAAGAGCTAAAACAAGAGACATCGAGAAGAAAGAGGAGAAAAAACAATTTCTCACTATGTATTGATCTATGTTCTATCAAACAGCTCAGACACAATTTACAAAATATAATATCCTAAAGAATATTTGAGAATGTTATTGATTAGATGATTACTTTTTAGAGGAAATACTTGAAGAACCATACGAACTGATCAAAGGTAAAATGGATGTTGAGCTTATCAATAACAATATGAAACCAGATGATATTGATCTTAATGAGGATCACTTGGCATTCCTTACGCTACTTAGACAAGCTGATGACAGTCCGTTAAAGTATGAAGCGATCACCAAAAGGCTACTAGCTTATGTAGAGACCAAGAAAGCCCCACAACAAGTAGAGTGATCAAATCCATTACAACAAATGAGTAACATTGCATCTAATGTAGCAACCAATAAACAAATGGAAAATCAAGCTCCATCTTTACAAGATAACACTATGTAATGACAGAAAAACAAATCAAAATCGAGATGCAAGTACTAGAATCTAGTATTGGATGGAAGCTCCTACAAGATAAAATAGATTCAAAAGTTGCAGAAATTCTAAAAATGTTTATAAACTGACCACTAGAGTGAGCAGATGAGAAAAAATATAGCAAAGTAAATATATTGCAGATGCAATGTAGATTACTAGAGCTAGTAAAATGACTACCTAGTGAGATCATTAAATGAAATATAACTTATGATCAAGTTGATTTAAGTGATAGACTGTAAGCTGTTTAGATTGTGTGGTTTATATCACGCAATCAATAACCGTTTATCGGCAGGGGACACCCTATTTATCATGTAACAACTAACTTCAATGGAAAACAACGAAGCAGTCAATGATGAGACTCTAAACACATCAACAGAAGACACAACTGTAGAAAATAAGTCAGACAAGTATTCTTGATTATCAGAAGAGGAGAAGAAAATCCTTGAGAACGATAAAATCAAAGAACAAAAAGAAAAGACAAAAGCATATTATGAAACTCTAAGAGAAGAGAGGGACTCCTACAAAGATCTTTATCAAAAAGAACTTGAAGAGAAGAAACAACTCGAATCTAAAGTTGAGTATGACATTGCTTGTGCTCAATTCTGAGAAGCAGTGGTATCAAATGAAAAAGTAAAAGAGTATAAAGAAAAGCATCCTTGATTAAGTTATGAGGAATGTATCAAACTTGCATGAGTAGTACAAGAAAAGAAGACTCATACATCTTCTTTAGTCTGAAGACCAGCAAGAAGCTCTAACTCTAGTATGTTGATCTATAATATTGAAGACCTATGAAAGATGAAACAATCTGAAAGATTAGATATATTAAGAAGAGCAAAGAATTGAGAAGTGAAAGTAGTATAAAAAAAGGAGGGTAATACACACTGTGTCTAAATTCTTTATTATTAAATTATTTAACACATGGCAGGAAACGTTTATGAATTAGCAACAATCGTGAGAGATAATCTCCAAATGAGACTTGATGATCAATCAGCATTCATTAAATTCGCAAATCGTGAATATGAAGGTGATGTATCTATGAAAGGTCAAACAGTAAAAGTAGAATCTATGCCAGTGCAGTCTTGGTCAGCTATCTCTGATCTCGGTGCAGATATTGCAAGGTCAGCTTTTGATACTGATGTTTATACTGTAACAGTAAACCAAGCATACGGTATCAATAAATTTGTTAGAACTATTGAATCAATTAGAGCAGCTTTCAATGTTAAGGGTGGACTAATGGATGCTATTGCACAAGGTCTTACTAACCTACAAGAAACTCACTTCTTGGCTACACTAGCAACTGATGCTCCAACAGCTAACAAGCTACATGAGTCTTCAGCAGTTGCACTCGATAAAACAAACATTATCGAAGCTATCGAAGAAATGGCTACAACTCTTAACTCAAACAATGCTCCAGATACTAGAATCTGTGCTATTGATTGGGCTATTGCTCCTCTCCTTAGACAATCAGGTATCTTTGTATATACTGAGTCTGGATTGTCAGCTCTCCAAGACACAGCAGATGCTCCAAACTATGCAGGATTCGTATTTGTAGGTACTACAAGAGCTCCAGCTGGTAAGATGGTTGCATTCTCAGTAGACAAACCACACTTTATCAATCAGCTTACTGAAATGAAAGTAGTTGACTCTCCAAATGCAATCGGTTATCAGATTGTTGGTGAATCATTCTACCAAGCAGCAACCGTTGGTGAAGACGCAAAATGTATTGTTACATACAAGTATACATTGGCATAATAATAGGGGATCATTTCCCCTTATAATCAAGTGGATTTATTACTTAATTATATAGGAAATGGCATCATACAAAAGTATTTGAACTGGAGTAATCCACACAGGAGTATCAGAAGAAACAGTTAATGAGTTAGTATCACTCTGAACTGCTATAAGGATTGAAGAGGAAACAACAGAAGTAGAAGAACCAAAGAAGAAAAAAGGGACTAAATAGTCCCTCTTTAGCATTATAGATAAAAACAATGAATGTAGCTGACATAATGACAATGGCACGTCTCGACTCTAACACAAGTTCAAGCCTTACTTGATTATCTGATGCAGAGTTAATAAAAGACGTAAACATTATATATCATGAAATAGAAAATAGACTAGTAGATGAAATCTATGACAATTTATTCTATACTGAATTTACAACTAATCTAGTTGCTAGTCAATATAGGTATCAATTACCTACATCTAACTGATGAAATACTGGGCTAAAGAAGATATTGGAAGTATGAGTCAAGTATAAGGCTGATCAAACTAATTACGAACCAGTCAGACAAAAAAGATCATCACGAGTATCATGATTTGATGATAGCTCTAGGTCTGCTTGAGATAGATTTTATGATCTTGTTTGAGAATATATTGATATATATCCACAACCACTAGAGAATGTAACAGATTGACTATTTATTAAGTGAGTTGCAGATCTTCCTGATTTAACAACAACAACTGGAGAGTCTGACGTATTCCCATGACAACCAAATCTAAGACAATATCATTACCTTATTGTTGACTGACTAAAAGAGCGTATTTATAGGAAGAAATGAGAAACCAATGAGGCAAATAACGCAAGGGTAATATTTGAAGATTCTATGAAGAAAGCAATTAAAAGAATTAAAGGGAGAAACCAAGAACCCCAGCAAGCAGATTATACAACACTTTACAATCACTACGGAAAATAATGGTATATCTACAATGATTTCAATGATGAATATCTGACCACGATGTATATGTTGGTAAGAATCAAGTAGCTTATGCTGCATGAGTAGATTTGCGTGATCCTGAATATGTAAAATTAGCAATCAAACCAGTAAACCACTTTACAAAAACTTGAAATGATGAGATAATATCAATACTTCTTTGATATAACTTATACGGTACACTAAATTGATTTATTTATGATCATTCATGAAATCAAAAGTTTAGCAATGATGATTATGACTCACCATTCCCAATATGGAACATCTTACAAGCATGATGAAATATATTATATTCAACGTGAGCTACTATTTGAAGAATAAGCGTATCTGATGTATGATTAAATCGAAATACATCTTGAGATAATGATTACGTATACAATTATTTTACGTCATATATAAGAGATTGAGCAAACTATCTATTGTGATGACTATGAAACATAATCACATATCTAACTTGATCTGGAACAAATACGCCACTGTTGTCACTATCATCATCTATGGTATGTGGTATATGGCGTAGATTAAATAACTTTCAATGTTTTACGACAGATTGAATATATGCGTACTTTGATTGAGCAAATACGAATCCAAACGCATATGAAGACTATAGTTGACAATATAAATCCTCTATCTTCCAAGAGGGTATTCAATTAGTAGTAACATGAGGTAAGCCTGAATATTCGCAAGTATTTACTCCTTGATTGCAAAGAGAAATATTCGCTACAGCAAGAACACTGTCTGACGGAAAAAAAGTATTTCACTTTGGTAGATCATTGTGATGGTGAATAACATGAGATTATATGTTATGAAATGACTCATCTGATTGAGTATCAAATATAATGTATGTGATATCTAAATGATGACTGACATCATATTGAGCTAAGAAAGTATGAATGCCTAGAGCTTGGAGTATAGAGACAACAAAAAACTCCGTATGAGATGATATTGATGTGACTGCTATTAAGATAGCAACTAATACTTCATGATCGCCAAGGGTATATTTTGCTTGGAAGTCATCAACATCATTTTGAGTTGATTATATTGATTTAGATAGTACTAATTATCTACCATCATGAGAAATAAGAACACAAAAGTATACGTTCTGAGGCAAAAAGACAAAGGCTCATAAGATTAAAACAAACATCTTTAATGAAACTTGAACAAGCGTAAAACTATATGTTAGTGTAGATTGATGATCATTTGCAGAATTTGCAAATTTAAGTACTATATGAAAGAAGAAATATAATCTATTAAATCAAGCATTTGAGTGACATGAAATACAATTCAAGTTTGAGCTTATAACAACAGATCAGACTAAATCACCAAAGGTATATGACTTTAGTTTTGAACCAGTGCTAATAGATGAGTAAAAAAGAACGAGAACCGCTAACAATAGATATACCACAACAAACAATAGATGATGATGAGATTGGAACTTATCGTGGCAGATATTTCGGGACATTATCATCAGAACCAAAGTATGCACAACTAGGAGATTACTATCATAATTGAACTACAATCAGATTCTTTACAGAAAGCTGACGAGTATCTTAATAACTTATACACTATGGCAACACCTACAAATCCAAATGCATTTCTATATAAGAAACCCAACAAACCATTAGTAGACCCTGAGGCTAAGAAGATATTTGATGCTAGGTTTGCCAATCAAGATAAAAACTCTCAATCATGAAATGGTGTATATACTAGTTTTGATAATAACAATTGAAAAACTACCGTAACAAAGTGAGTAGCTCTTGATGAATGAATACAGGCTAAAACCGCTTTAGATAGTGCTGTAAATGTAGCAGAAACACAAACAACTGCCCCAGAGGTACAAACTACCACACCAGTAGAAACTACAGCTCCTACAACTACTATAGAAAAAGTTACTCCAGTAACAGCCAGCATACCAACGCCTAGTAATGTAAGTGTAGATTTTCTCACTTCTCAATCTTCTTGAGATATCGCACAATTGGTAGTTGATAATAAGATCAAATATACAGATCTACAACAACTAAACAAATCCGACCCTCTAAAATATCAAGAAGTAACAGCAAACATCCAAAAGAAACAAGCAGAAGCTCAATATAATATGACATCTGAGCAATACAAAAAGAGTATGGATACATATCTATCAGATATAAATTCGATAAAAACACCTTCAGCAGATGAAAGAGTGGCTAAATATCAAGAATTTCTTAATACTCCACAATTTAATTCACTGACAAATAATTTAACTGGTATAGTTTGAAAGGTAAATGAATTGAATGATCAACTAGAGTACTTAGTTGATGATATTATTGAGCAGAATCAATGATCTAGTGGGCTACTTATCTCAGCCTTAACAAATAAGAGTAGAAAGGAGTTAGTAAGAGAGAGAAACTGACTTATTGCAGAGGCTACATTATTACAAAGTCAAATTGAACAAGTACAAGCTCAAGCACAACAAAAATATCAGATGTATGAGCAGTCTGTAGCAGAAGAAAAAGCTATGAAGTTAGAATACATAGCACAGAAGTACAATATCGACACCCAAAAAGTACAAATGGACTTTCAAGTATTAGAAAAAAGAATACAAGAAGCAGATATGGTATTATCATGAGTATCCGCAGTAAGAGCAAAAGAGGCTGATTATGCTAGAGAAATGGCAAAAGAAGACTTAAAATTCGAGAGAGAAATGGCAAAAGAGGATATAAAGTTTGAGAGAGATATGTATAAGTCACAAGTAGAAGCAGATCGTAACTTCTCTTATGACAAGGTATTAAAGAGTATGGATATTGAGAGTCAATTTGCGATTAAAGACTTTGATATTCAATCACAATTTGCAATGCTAAGACTAAAACATGAACTAGATCAGTCATGAGTGGAATATGACTTCCAAAAGATGGATGATTGAACTATTATGGCAATTAATAAGAAAAATCCATCTGATAGTAGAGTATTATGATCTAATTGAAAGCTATGAGGAGATTATCTCACTACAATCTGAACAGGTAAAATTACTAGTTACTGATGAGCTCACGATAATTACCAATGAATTGATATTGATGGTAAGATTGGCGATCCTATACCGTCTATTTGAGGTCGTGTTGTAAAGGTTGTGTCTTGACAATGAAAATCAAGTAAACCTAGCTATTGAAACTATGTAGACGTACAGGATGCTAATGGTAATATACATAGATATGCCCACTTAAATAGTGTCAATGTAAATGTATGAGATGAAATCCCATATGGTACTAGTATCTGACAAATGGGTAATAGTTGATATACAATCGCCTGACCTAATGGTGACTGATCACACCTAGATTACTCAGTTAAGAAAGCAGATTGAACATGGTTCAATGCTAAAGAAATACCTTGATATTTAGCGACAGTACAACCAAAAGACAAACTCACTCCAGAACAGTTAACGCTATTCAGTTCACTGCAAAGTATACAAACAGACATTAAGAATGATACACAATGATTTAATAGGGCAGTAGGTACTAGATGATTTATTGAAACTGTTAGAGCTAAAGTGAGATGAACATGAGAACTATGATTCTCTGTATGATCACAAGCTGGGGCATTTGCATCAAAAGTAGAACAGTTTAGAAACCTATTAACTCTACCAGCATTACAATACTTAAAATGACCAACATCAGACAAAGATATACAGTTTATTAGATCAGCACAATCAACACTATCAACTGATTTACCTGAAACAGAGTTTATAAAGATAGTAGACGAAATAGAACAAATAATGATCCGTAATTATTGAACTGATGTTGATTTGTCAGAGTTTTGATTCGGTAACTCAACACCAGCATCATCATATTTACCTAAGTAATAACATATTATGCCAGTAAAAGCACAACCAATAAGTCAGATGGAGCTATGATCAGTAATGATGGAGGCTCCTCAACAGATGCAACAATGATCACAAGTAGCGGCACAAGTTCAATCTTATCAACAGAAACAAGCTGAAAAGACTATTGATATTGATAAATTTAAGCAATGATATGCGAATGCTATAGGGAACTGATATAAATGATCAACTTCTGATTTTGCATCATCATTAACTAAAGAATGATATGTTGTATCATGATTTAGTGATTATCAGAAAAATGTTGCTCACTGAACATATAAGAATAACGCCAATAAATACTTTAGAGATATAGTGACTTCTTTTACTAGTGGCTTTAAGGATTTTGGCTCTAATATAGTCCAAAAGGCTACAGAAAGATCAGATCAGATTGGCGAAAACTGGGAAAGACTATCTGGTAAGTGATTAGGTGAATGAGCTACATTTATGGCTTGATTGGTAAAAGAATGAGCTTGATTTGTACAAGATGTAATTGGTGAAACAGTAACTTGACTAGCTAAAACTGCTTGGAATAACTTAGATCCAGTAGAGAAAACACAACTCGCTTGATACGCTGATCAGATCATGCAGTCTCCAGTTGCACAAGAGTGATTAAAACTAATAGAGCAGGGATGAGAAGCATATAAGCAGTTTGAGCAGGAGAACCCAGATGCTGCTACTTGGGTATGAGCTATTGCTAATGTATGATTAACTTATGCCGATCTTGTATGAGCTGGTCAAGCATTAAAATGAGCTAAAGCGTGAGCAATGTGAGTAAAAGAATCACTGCAACAATCACTCACAAGGTGATCCAATGCTTGGTCAGATGTAGGTAAGAAAACGGCTGATTGATTTGAAAATATCACTAGTTATGTAAAAAACATTAACAAGCTAGCACCAGAGGAAGCATCAAAACAAGTAGCTAATAAGCTATTAGAGCAAATTGAGTGAAGCAAGTATCTATGAAAGAACCTAGACAAAAAGACAACAGATGTTATTGATACACTCTCCAAAAATCCCGACTATCTACCAGATATTAACGTTGATGCTAAGGCTTTTGATACTAAATGAGCAGTACAAGCTATTAAGTCTGATATTGGATTGATCGGTGATAATTTATGACAGCTGTTTAATAAGGCTGATGAAGTAATGAAGCCAATTAAGCAAGAGGATATAGTGAGAAATGTGTCAAAGTATTTAATCAACGAGAAAAACAGAGCTAAGTATATTGCAGCATGAGAGTGAGTGTTTAATAATATAGCAGACACTGTAAATAGATTGGTTAAATCATATCCAGATGGAGTCCCAAGAAATGCTTTATGGGAAGTTAGACAATCAGTAGACGATGTTATTAATAAAATCTCAGACACTGATATACAGAAATCTATTAGATCTGATTTCCGTAAGGCTTTAGCTTCTACACTAGAAGAAAGTGTACAATATGGAGATAAAAACATTGTAAACCAAGCTATGAAAGAGATGCAAAAGAGAATTGATGCAGCTGATTATCTAAGGGATGTACTACAATGATCTAAGATCCAATGAGGTAGGCTGACGGATATTATTAGAGATGCAGTAGCTTCTGACATTGGTAAGTCTGTAGGTGCTTGAATATGAGCAGCTGCATGATGAGCACTATGAGCATGAGTATGAAGCGTACCATGAGCAGTAGTATGATATACTGTAAGTAAGAAGATTGGTAATTGGCTAGCTAAGAATGCAATCTCAAGTAGTGCAGAGCGTAAAGCATTGTCTAAGTTTATCAAAACAAACCCAAATATCATAGACGAAATCAAAGATCTAATCAAAACAATGGATAAGTCAGATGCTGAAACAGTATTAGAAAACCTATCAAAAGTAGATATTAAATAATTGCAGAAAAATAGTTTTTAGATATAACAGAACCAATGAGCAACATCCCACTATCCTCACTACCAGTAAAATGATCTTATCATCTCAATGATAGGGTTTTAATATTGAATAGTGAAGATAGTAATGATGCCTATACTATCGCACTTGATACTATTAAGAAACTACCACATACTCATACAGCGAGCGAGATTACTGATTTTGATGCAGAAGTGAGCAGCAACTCTACAGTCGAAGCTAACACAACAGCTAGACATACACACAGCAATAAAACGGTATTAGATAATACACAAGAGTCATATACTACAGCTAATAAAAGTAAGCTAGATGCTATTAATGCTATATCTCAAGCCGATCTAGAAGCTTGATCCAACTGATCTAGTTATGTTACAGGTAGTGTATATAATGCAGTAAAAACTAAATGTGCATTATATAATCTGTCCTCTCCACAGTCAGTACCATCATGATGAGTTAGAGTATTATTAAATACTGAATTATTTGATAATATTTGAGCCAGTGTTTCATGATGAGATATAACTCTTCCAGCATGAACATATTATATCTCATGACTAGTATGAATATCTTGAACATCATCTGTTATATTAAATTATCATATAACATTATGATGAATGCAAAATTGACAAGTTGGTAGAGCGTATAATAATTCAGCAAACTCAAATAGCGACTGAGTATATTCACCTAGGACTATGTTTACTATATCATCACCATCAGTGGTTGCATTAGTTGTTTGATCTTTCTCTGGTACTTGAGTAGTTGTGACAAACGCATACCTTGATATAATCAAGATTAGTTAGGTACATACAAGGCAGGTATGTACTGCCCTCCTTTTATGTATCTAGTTAATAAATATGCGAACTATCAATACAACTACTGCTACAGATCGAGATAGAGAGTCAGAGACTATAAGCAGCCGAGATAATAACTGAAATACAACAACTAACCGACAAAGTAATGAAGACATTACATCTCCATGGTTATGAATAGAATCTCCAGTACAAGAGTTACAAGAATTACAAAGAAATAATTGAGATTATATAGTTAATAACTCATGAAATATAATACTGATTCAAGTATTACAAAGAACAAAACGAATTTATTAAATAATCTATAATAATGCCAGAAGAAATAAGTGATCAAGAGGTTATCTATAACTATATAAAAGGTCTTGAGCTAGAGATTGAGGAAAGACTAGAGAAACAAGATGATGCTATTTATAAGCTATCTAAAAAATCAATAGAAAAGCAGTTTTTTGGTACTCCATCTAGTAACTTTAGTTGAGAGGTTGTCTGACCACCGTCAAGTACGACTGATTGAATTGTTTTGTTTGATTCTGTAACTGGTAAAATCTTGAAAGATAGTTGAAAGACTATCACCACTATACTCTGATCAGATGACACAACAGTACCAACCAGTAAAGCTGTGTCTGATGCTATATGAAGCTCTGGATGAGGCGATATGCTTAAATCTACATACGACACGAACAATGATTGAATAGTAAACTCCGCGCATAAAGAAATGGTCTCATTTATTAATAAGACTGGTGCGACCCTAACAAAATGAACAATTGTATACCTGAAATCATCATCATCTAGCGGGTCACATCCTGAAGCCCTAAAGGCAAACGCTACTACAGAAGCTATGTCATCTAAGACAGTATGAGCAATATATGAAGATGTTGCCAACGATGCAACTGGTTATATTGTAACAAGCGGTGAGGTAGATAATCTTGATACTTCTGCTTATACTATTGGTACAAAGCTATGGTTATCTACTACGGACTGACAAGTAACTACTACAGCCCCTACAGCTCCAAATCATGCAGTATTTATTGGAACAGTTACAAGAAGTCAGTCAACTAATGGTCGTATTCTATACGCCATACAAAATGGTTACGAACTAGAAGAATTACATAATGTGTCAAGTACAGCTTATACAGCAATACAAGATTGAGATAGTGTACTAGTGAAAGAAGTATCTACTTGATTATGGAAACCATCACTATGGTCTAATATTAAATCAGTATTGAAGACATATCTAGATACTCTATACCAGCCACTATCCACAGTCTTAACAAACACTACAGCTAGTTTTACAACAACATTAAAAACTACTTATGATGGATATGCCAGTGGGAAACTAAACTCAACATTTACAGCCGCTCAACTTAATACAGCAGTAACTGATAATGATGTAGCTTTTATTAATGGGGGAAATACTTTCAACGGAAATCAATCATTCACTTGATTATGATGATATTGAGTTAGATTGACACCAACTACAGATTGAACATGAGCAATAATATATATAACAAACGCAGCGAATAGTAATGTATTATTTGAGATATCTGCAAGCTGAGTAGTTTTTGCAAAATGAGTATCTTCATGATCAAGTATTAATCTAGCAAACTGAACAGATCTAAATACTCACCTTACATGATGAATATTTGATGTACAAAATGCATCTAATAAACCCAGTGGAAGTGACTCATATGGATTTGTTGAAACATTAGTTTGGTGAAATAATAATACATATGCTGTACAGAAGTATTATAATTTATGATGATGAACTACTCCAAAACTACGGATAAGAAAAAGAGACGCATGAACACGATGATCATGGGTTACAATAGTTTAAATACATCATCTTGCCCCCTAGTTGGGGGCGGACATGATTTATTTGATATTTACACATGACACGAGTTTCACAATTATTTAAGGTTAGTACATTAAGTATATGAGGCATAATCTGACTTAAGTTGTATGGTTTAGAGTTTGCTATCAGTGCTTTTGTTTTAGTGATGTTTTTATCTATCATTGATACAATGGTATGACTTTATATAGCTAGATCTAAAAAGATTGTATCTAGCAGAATATGAGCTGATTGATTATTTAAGAAAGTTGTCTGGCTTTTTTTAATTGCCGGATCTATTTTATTCATGGGGAATATGTCACATGTAGTAGATAACAACAGTGTAACGATCGCAATGAGTGCTTGAGTAATGTTTTTGATTGCTTTTCGTATGCTATTTGAAGTAGTTTCACTGGTGGAGAACTTGGCTATTATATCTACAACAGAAGAGAGAAAAAGCCTTGATTGGATTGCTAGAATATTACTAAAAATAGTATGAATTGGTCAGAGTCAAATCGAAAAGAAGATTGAAAGATACACAGTAGAATAATCTATTGCAATTAGATATTTTAGGAGTATAATTGATTATGATTACTTGAGTTATTATATTTACTGGTCGGTTGGCGACTATTACAAATCAGTACGAAACACCTTATTGTGTAGCTCATGCATTTGCAACGTGCGGGTCATTTTACTGATATGATAGTAAACCTGAAACATATATAAAACAACTATGATTAACTAATAATTGATATAATGTAGATAATTTACCACAGGCACTATATAAAATGAGAGTATCGAAACGCAAACGATACACACGAGAAAAAACAATAGAACAACTAAATAAGTGACCAATATTACTTAATATAGCAGATAAAGAAGTTGAAATATTTAGCTGACAGACTATTAAGCGGCACTTAGTATGTGCAATGTGATATGATAATAATTATATTTATATTGCTAATTCATTTGGTACTGGACGAGGTTATAAAGGTTATGGTAGGATAGCAAGTTGAGATATTAATCTTGTAAGTATACAAACATTATGATCGAAAATATTGACCCCCAGCTTGATTACATTAACCGAGAGAAAAGAAAACTCTCTAGGATCAGGGCAAGCGGTCAAATCACCTACTATCAACAAAAGAAATACGAGAAAGAGATTTTCAAAGCCCTTAGACTAGACATGAGCATGAGAAACCTCGAACGTACAATCAATATGATTAACTTCGAGCTTAGTTCTTCATTAAATAGATGTTAGATAATTTTGATAAATTCAACTTTTGAATCATACTAATTTGTATATTAGGCATTGTGCTTTGAATAATACAGCTTTTAATTCATACCCTTATTTGATAATGGAAAAACTACTCAATATTCAAGTATCATGACCTATTGCACCTGAAAGGGTGATTACAGAACAACAACTAGCAGAAGTACTAAAACTAGCAAATGATGAATGGATAATTGAGAAAGTAGACGCTACCAAATGGGATACAAGTATGAAGAATAAAGATCATGATGGTATTATGATAGCAGAGAACTACAGGGTAAACATTACTGCTAGACCTAGAGTAAGTGAGACACAGAAGACTATTGTAGAGCTATTAGATTGATATACCCCACCTATCCGAGATATAGATGAAATAGTGAGAAACTCAAACAAGTTATGAGTTATTGAGGCTTGAGATCTACATTACGATAAGATCGGTGGTAAGTGAAACATTGATAGTCAGGATAAAAGAACCATCCAAGCAATCAAAAGATTAACAGATAAACTACTTATTAATTGAGCAGATGAGTTAAGATTTGTAAGTGGTTGAGATCTATGGAATTCTGACATTAACTATAAGACTACTAAGTGAACAGAGCAGCAAAACAATATGAAAGAAAAAGATAGCTGGAAGCGTGTTACAGACTTATATTGTAATATCTTAGATTATCTTTGACAACAAACTAAAACATGAGTTAGAATAGTACCTTGAAACCATGATTATGTGAAGTCCCATTTCTTCCATCATATGCTAGAGAGATTATTTGAAAACCACCCAAATATTGAAATCATGTGAGATTGTAAACCAAGACAGTATGAAAAATACGGAAGCCATCTACATTGACGAGATCATGGTGATGCAGTAGCAGAAAAACAGATCCCAGAGTTAATGATTAGTGAGAACCCACAAGGTTGAATAAAGACAAGATGATTTAGTAGATTTGACAAACACAAAGAGCGAACACATAGAGTATGAGGTGTAGTAGTAAATCAGAGATGAGCAGCATGAGAACTATGAGAATGGAATAAAAGATATTGAGTTGATCAGGTTAACAATACAATGTACTGAACTATTATTGATAAAAAAACCTGACCTGAATTAGAAATAAGAGAACATCGCTAATGCAATTAGAAATACGAACTACTAATTATTTGGATAGTCTACAAGATCAATTTGTAGATTTCCCCATAATTAGAAAAGAGATCAAAGAAGTATTGGAAAATAATGATTTACCATTAACTAATAATAATGAATAGATTTATTTGAATACTAACTATTCTGACTTGTATCTTGTTTTATTTTCTTGGTAAACAATCTGTAGCTATTCCAAGATGTGAACCTATGAAACAAGTTGAGATACGAATACTAGAAGAATCAAAAAAAGAACTCCCTAAGACTGGGGCTTTTAATTCTAACAATAAATAATGTTACTACATAACGACTACTTAATTCTTAGACTAACAGAGAAAGTACAAGAATCACCACAATACTGATTTCAGTGTGTTGCTCAAGTAAAAGACTACTCGCTACAAGTACATGGTATAAAGCTATGATCTTTTGGATGATCTGCAAGGAAAGCTACCTATAAAAAGGGTTGAACATTTGACCCAGCACTACGACACAAGCTAACACCATGACCAACAGTAAGAGCAGAGAGATGAGACATTATAGTGATTAATGCTTTTAAGTGAAACCCTGACTGACATGTGTGAGTAATCCATAAACAAATTGATTGAGGTTATTATATCATATCTCAAAATGCAAAAACATGAGATTGATCCTGATATTGAGAAGATGCAATCATGGTGCAGTTTCATAAGTGGTGACAATATCCAGTACTAAATTTCTATAGGAAGAAATAATTGACATATTATAATAATAATGTGAACGTAACGAGCGTTTTTACTCACAAGGTATAATATATACCCTACAATGTAGAATATAAGCCTTAGAATAAATAACCGCTAAGATAAGCCCATATCAAGCCACTATACTAGTTATAGTGGTTTTTAATTACTTGTAGATAGATTTTATATTAAATAACTTGCAAAACCTCATGTCTTTACTATAAATCAATCTTGGGTCCTAAACCAATTTTGAATTATATTCAAAACACTAAATCTCAATTTATTTTTCTTGGCTATATGTGTGTAGTCTTGTAAAAGTTGTGAGATTTTTAGTTATAAAAAAACCCACACTAGGTGGATTTCTTTGGTTGTATAATTTTTGACCATGATTTTTTAGTGCATATCTCATCCATAGTCCATCAAGCTCTCATCATCTCTTTAGCTCTCTTTGCTCTTGATATTACAGTAGTAGCACTAATCTGCTTTCATAATTCAATTCGTCTATCAATTATTTTATCTACCATGATAATCATTTATAAAATATTTTTTCTTTATGGTCTGTATGTTTTCAATCTTTTTTAGACATTATATTTCATTTACCTGTATCAATTTCTTTCCGTCAGTCTCTACCAATATAACTTGATATAAATATAGGATTAGTTTTTGATTTCTCCTCTGCTCGTTCTCGGAATGCTACTGAGTCAAACATTCATATTTTATATTGATGTGAATTTTCATATGGAGGATCACAATATATAACATCTCCTGCTGGTATATCTAAATCCCTATAGTCTTTATTATGTAACTCTAGTCTCTCTAGGCTCTGTAGTCTCTCTAGGCTCTGTAGTCTCTCTAGTCTCTGTAGTCTCTCTAGCTGATAATTCTGTGCATCAAAATCATCTTTATAATTTCATAATTCTATTCAATCTAATGTTTTTCTACTAATTATTTTATGTCTTAATTTATTTCTTGGATAATCATCATTTAAATAATCTTCATAATCTCGCTCCATATATATCCTATATTCTGTATTATCTCTAAGTTTGAATATTCTACTTTCTGTCATTAGATGCAATGTATCATCAAACTCTTGTTTATCTTTTATATCTTTGAAGTGTATTTTATGTAGTAATTGTTTTCGAAGCTCTATATCTTTTCAGTACATATAACAAGACATATTATTTCAGAAGCTATAGCATAACAATATAACATTATCTATTGGGGTTTTATGATCCTTATTTTTTATTTCAATAAATTCTTCTCTTGTTATAAATCTTTTTTTCAGTTCTTTAATATTCAATTCTCCATTACACAATGCTTTGAATAGATTGTATATATCAGGATCGAGCTCATTGTAGTTAATCTCATTGTGAAATCAAGAATCAAGACAAGCCAAAGATACTGCTCATCATCATCAAAATATATCCCATACTGGCAAATATTTCGGCAAAACTTTCAGTATCAGATCTACAATCCTTGATTTACTACCTTTATATGGTATTCAATATCTGCTCATTATGACATATAAGTAGTAAAAGAATTATCATTTAATATATTCCGTAACATATTAGCACACTTAGATTCGCTTATCATATTAACCTCATCTATAGTCCATCCAGCTCTTATCATTTCGTCTGCTCTTTTAGCTCTAGAGAATATAGTCGTTGCACTAATTTGTTTTCATAGTTCAATTCGTCTATCTATTATTTGGTCTATCATGGTATCTATACAAATAAAGACTTGGTAACTGTAGATAATCTCTTATTTATTACTTCAATATATTTAGGTTCTTTTTCTATTAAGATATATTTTCTTCATAATTCTTTACATGCAACTCATGTAGTTCAAGATCAAGCAAAACAATCAAGGACTATATCTCATTCTTTTGAGTAGTTTTCTAATATTCGTCTAAATAATGGTACTGGTTTTTGCGTTGGGTGTTCTCTAAATTCTTTATTAGCCATATCTTCTTGAAGCATACCATTTCGAGTCCATTTAAACATCCTCACTGCAGTATTAAAGTTAGTCCAAGCTAACTCACAATCAGCGAAGTTTCAGCTGTTGTTTTTATCTCGGACAATTCGGCAAGAGCTATCAGGTAAGTCAGAGCTAAAATAATTTCATCAAAAAATAATTGCATTTTTACTTATTCTTTGTATCTGTTCAAAGTATTCTCTACTTGGTCTAAATTGATCTCGATTATTAAATTCTCAATAATCTTTTACTTTAGCTAACTTTTCCCCCCCTACTTTTCATTTTATACCTATTCAATACGGTGGATCAGTAAGTACTAAATCTATACACTTATCAGGCAATGTTTTCATGTATTCTAAGCAATCTCACTGTATTACTATATTTGTTTTCATTACTCTAATAATTCAGATAAAAGTAGATCAATTTCTTGTTGGTCGTCTTTGTAATTTCTAAATACATAAGCATCAGGATAACAATGATTAATATATTTATCAAACATTTCCTTAAAATCGGGTTCTTGATAAATAGAAAATAAATCTGTTTTATAATTACCGATAGGTTCATTTAGATAAATAACATGATCATAGCTTTTAGTATAGATAGGTGGATTAATACTTTCAATCATACCTTTGTCTTGTAGTTTCATAGCATAGATCCAGTTATCTAGTGAGGTGCGATCTACTAACAGTAGTTTAAGGTCGTCTCTTGTTTTTTTTAACCATTCAATCTCCATTACTCTTTCGGCTTCTCTATAGTGGATAATATCCTGAAACTCTTGAAAAGAAATATTCTCTCAAGGCTTACCATATTTATCCATTACGTCCCTTGCGGTTTCTCATAGGATCTTTACTCATTGTTCGTTTTGACTTCTAATCAGTGTTGATTTTCAAGTATTTTGTAATCAGGAGATTGCGATTGTTTTCATAGTCGGTAAGCATAAAGTGATAAAGTGGTTTTTTCTGTTGCTCAATCGTCATGTCGATCAAATACTAGATCAGGTGACATTTGATATTTCATAGCTACATACATATCATAAGGAGTCCAGAATTGATCATTTATTTGGCAGGTTCAAGCGTCCTCACCAATCCAATAACCATCTCCAGAATCATATCACATATATGGGATAAACTGTTTTACTAATTCATCGCAACAAGCCTCGTATAGTTTTATATAGTCCATGCCTAGTTAATAAATAAATCAAGTTTTGATACATTATACGATGTATCTCGTTTAGTGTTTTCTAATGTAAAGTCTCAAAATACATCTTTTCTCGTGAAGTATAGATCATCACTACATCTATTTTTGTTATCATCTCGCCATCATTCAAATGTAGATCGTTTAGGGTCGTATGCTATTCACATATATCAACTACGATAGTATTGAGGGTGATTTTCATTATCGCATCTACTTTTCATAGTTATTCGTATTCTATAAGCTCTCGATTTATGCAATCAGTGAGTTCATCTTTCACATCAACAACTCTTAATCTTAAATAGATTAAAGCTCGCAGTCTTACTAACCTTTCAACAGTCGCACATATAGTCAGCCATTATATCTCCCCTATAATTCTTATGGGTTCAAGTAACCACTACAGATCAATATCTCTTTCAGATTAAAGACTCAATCTCTCATTTCTTCAAGCATCAACAATCCATATTATGTCAGTTCTTTAGTCAATCTAATCTTCTTTCTACTGTATTACCACAATCACAAACACATTGCGCATATAATCTATTCCTACCATTAGTAGGCTTTTGATATTGTTTTATGACTGTGAGTAATCAGTATTTCATTAGAATGGTGCAGTTCTTAAAGCAATAAAAGCAAGTGTTAGTATAATTCCCACTACAAATAGCATCATATTTAGTTGGATATTCATTGGGTAAGTTTTATGTAAATAAATTATATTCCTTCATATCATTATAAAATAAAACTCATATTAATCACCAAACAAATCAAAACATAACTCAAGTGCCAATAAATAAACTCCTATCTCCTTCGTCTATAAAAATTAAACTAAAGTCTAGTGATGTATATGCAATGCAAAATCGTGTTAATAATAATCGTATTAGAAATGTAGCAATGAATATTATTAGATGTTTCATTTGGTAAGTTATAAGTTATAGGTTAAAGTTCACAAGTACCGTCTTGTACGAAACGATGAGGTAGGTTTTTAGTGATAGTTTTACACTTATTTGCTATCTTTAGTCTCTCCCCTTTGATAGTGTTTTTGTGTTCGTCTATTTCCATAATAGTAGCATCTACTGTATTGTCTAGGGCTGACTCATACATATTTACTTTTGTTACTAATGTATATAATACAAAACATAGAAATAAAATAAGACACGCTACAAATCATACGGTTACTTTTTGGATATTTGTCATTTTATTGATTATTATTACAGATAAAAACTTTGCTGTCCTGCTTAATTCAAAAGATTTCTAGTAGTTGTCATAAAAAGCTATCCAACTGTATATAGTCTCATTTCTTAGCATTTCATACCCAAGTACACTCTGGTTTGTGGGTTTTAACTGGTTCATTTATATTATCATCTAGTGGTGGATTGTACAGTGGTCAGTCATATTTAAGTGCCTGTTCTTTTAGCTGTTTAAGTCTTTGGTTTACATATTGCCTTTTTGTTATTCATGGAGAATACTGACTATCTGGATTAGCTCTAGGTCATACGATATAACCAAACAACTGATTAAATCAGAAATTACAACCATTGTACATCTTCTTATGTGTAATTAGATATAACTTGTCATATAGTCAATCCTCTACAGTATTATATATTGGTCGTGTACATACTCAATCTGCACAAGTTGTTCCCTTTATAGGCTTTACTTGCTTGTGGTGTAGAGATCACCAATTATTAGTTTTGTATCAGACTGTTCATTGTTTATAACCTCATTCATTGATTGCCAAAGCATAAGATAATGCTCATAATGATACTGGAGTACCATCAATACTACATTCATAGTTTCAATAATCGTTTTGAAAGCTTTGTGAAGCGTTCTTGATTTCTGAAACTAGATCATTTGCGGAACTCACTCAAACAAGACTAAACATGATGATTAGTCAGATTACAAATTTCATCTATAAGATTAAGAATAAATATCCCATAATGGGTCAGACTAACAACGTAGTCTATATATGGCAACGGATGGATTCGAACCACCTCTGTCTCTCGACTCCTAGTGTACAGCTAGGACAGCATCCAACTACTACTCGTTACCAGATATAGACCAGTTATTATACTAGTCGGTTATCTAACTTCATATTAGCTACTGTGATTAATCTCAAGAATTGAAAGTATTATAAAGAATAATCATGTTCATACAAATATCCATCATATTTTGTTACCCATATCTACAGTTGATAATCATGATACAAATTGGATAATTCAGCAGATAAGTTTAATCATAATACAACATAATAATAAATAATAAATAGTTTACTCATTCCACATTACCCGCAGACTATATATTGGTCATAGTAATGCTCTAATCATGTAGTGTCTTCTTCGTTTTCTGCTTGTCTGAATAGAGGCGTATATTAACATATACATAACATGGGCAATATGGATAATAAGATATAAAAACAATAAGAATGTCATGATGTAATTTATAATAAATAGTTTAGGGATAATTAGTTAGTCTGACTTATACAGTCATTGTTCTACTAAAGATTGCTTCAGTTTATTTCACAATTCACTTGCTCACTTTACTACATCTTCAGATATTAGTTCGATATATCTATTTGCTATTTCAGGTCATACATTAAATGAAAAACTATTTTTTTCTCAATTCTTAAACTCAACCTCTCATGTATATTTGTCTTTATTCTCTCAATAATCGCAAAATCTAATTCTTATGGAGTTTAAGTATCGTTGTTCGTTCATCACATCAATAATAATAAAATAAAATAATATAGTCTAACCCTCAATAAAATATGTGTTGTCTCAATGTTTTTCGATTTCCATTTGCTTTCTACATGGTCGGCAAATTCCAGTAACTACTCAATGTTCACATATTTCAGACATTTTCTTTTTCATTGCATCTCTCATTATTGATCTATTTGTTATCTTTTTCTTATTTTTCTTTGCTCTATTTTTACATTCAATTTGGTATTTATTCATCAATAATTTTAATAAAATGTAAATGTTGTATCTCTGGTATGCTTTGGTGTTCTGTAGAGTTTATTTGTACTGTGTATCAATCTTGTACTCATTTATTGATAACTCGATATAGACCTACTATGTCTCTATAAAAATAAGTAATATGCTCAACTTCTACTTTTTTGTTACAGCACATATCGTATGGATAGTCATTATCATGAACATAATATGGATATTCTTCAAGATAATCGTTTATATGTTTCATAAAATCTTCCTTTTTTTCTGGAGTAATAGTGTAGTCATAAGATCTTCGGTACATGGATAGTATTGATAAATTATAAAGTCTGAATTATTGTTTGCATAATACTTTCAGTGATTTTACAGCTTTATGTGCTTTGATCTTCTTAAATCACTTAGAGTTTTTATGCTCCATAATAGCTGATTCAAGTCTGAAACAATCCATATCACTTGCTGATGTCATCTCAAACAATCAAGCTGTAATAGTAATAATTCAAATAATAACAATAGTAATAATAGCTTTTGTAGATGTCATAGTTGGTAGAATTAAAGACTAAAACGGCATTCATATTCAATTTGATCTTCTCTTACTGGTTTACTAGGCTTAGTGAGAAATAAGATAATTCTTTGTAGTCTATTGATCTCTTGTCTGTACCTTTTTTTGAGATCTCATTGAGATTGTTTTTCTAGTTCTTCGTACTTAGTTAGAGCTTGGCGAATGTTTTGCATTAGGTAGAATTAGTATTAAAGTAAGATCATTATACGGATTATTTTCTAAATTACAATAGATTTTTTGTAGATATAGAGTAAAGCCAGTCCACAAGTACAATCAAAATTATTTTAATACTCTTTTTTGTGCCTCAATAATGAAATCATAAGCTTCAATAATTCTATTGTAGTAGTTTTTAGTAATGTTTGTAGTACCTGAAATTCTTTGATGTATGTCAGCAGGAGTTACAGCCATGACTTTTGCAATCTTTGAAACTGATATTTGTTCTATCCCTGTTCCTATTTTCTTATTAAGATCTGTCCTCATTTCTTCTGGTGTCATTTATTCATGTATAAGTGATAAATCAATAGTATTCTGACTTTGCTGGTTGGCTTTCCTTGAGGACTGGAGTGTTATAATGAATTGCCCTATAGCTTCGATCTCTCAATACATACCTCTAGTTTTAGCCTTAGCAGAGCGATAAGATCAATATAATTCTTCTGATCTATCCTTGGCATATCTATCAGCCTCGCTATCTGTAATCCTGCGTCAGTCGTCTTTGTATTTTCTTTTGATCTCTACATAAAAAGATCCCCTTGCTTTGTTATATTCTTCCTCCAGTCAGTTAGATAATATGTCATATTCTTTTACTAGTCTTGATAGTCTCCGTTTTATTCTTGCAAGAGCTACTATATCATCATCAGTATGTACTGATTGACTGATTATATTGTCTGCGAGTTCGTATAGGTTATCTTCGTTCATATTATAATAATAAATAAAATCTGACTTTAATTGTAGATAGTGATAGACAAGGTTTGACTTATAGAATATGTATACACCCTACGCTTTCAGATGGTACATTTAGTGCGAATCTACTCGCCCTCAGGCTATTCTGCTCTCACTTTAATAAATAAAGCGACCATACACGGATCACTGTCCGAACTACCACCACCTACAATTAGAGCCAGTAAGGCTCAATTAAAATAATACGTCTTCAATTTCTTCTTCTTGTGGCTCACTAATAACCTCTAACTTCCACAATGATAGTCAGTTATATAGCTTGCCATTATAGCTGTTAGCTCTTCCATTGTATGTAATAGCAACTTCTGATCCAATAGGTAGTTTCTCTACTAAATCAACCTTATCCTTAATAGCATCAATAACGAGACTATCTTTGTACTGTTTTTGTCAGACTTCTTCAATCATAAAAGAAATCTTCCTAACTGCATTTTGCCCTACTTCAACTACTGGTGTTTTTTCCTTAATCACTCCTTGAAAATTCATAACATAAAATAATAATATAATAAATAGTGTCTATAACACTTTTACATACCATACTCGCCTATTCTACAATGCTGTATGATATGTGAAAGAGCAATAAAGCTCTAGGATAATTTAGGAGTCTGACTTAGTCTAAGTATGCTCATTGTGGTCATGGGCTATAGCTTGGATCTTTTCTCAATTCTTTCATTGCTTTTCTTATTCTATTTTGTTCAGGGTCAAAACACATTTCATAGATATATTCTTCTGCCTGACTAAGTAATCATTGAAAATCAATTTTTTGTGTTTTGTCCCAATTAGTTAAAACAAATTGACACTTTCATACTTGCTGTATATTTCGTCAACATATAGTTATATTACTCATCTGTTTTATATAAATAATTAAATTTAAACAATGTTTTTTTGATTTCTGTTGTTCCAATATCTAATCATTTCTTGATTGCTTCTTGCATATCTGCGTCAGGTAAGTAACGCTTGATATACATAGATTGCTCAAAGTTTGGATTATACGCTACAAAGTCGCACCATTCTCCACCAGTTACTAATAGTTGCATTTGTATTTGTCGCTCATACTTACTATCAGCTTTTTGACTTAATAGTGTATCGAGGTGAGTTGGATTGTCTTGACATTTGATCTCAATGAGTCAAACGATCTTATCTCAATCAAATATAACGCCATCGGGGCTACAACCACTATAATCATCATAATCAACAAATCATACCTCAGATACAGTCAATCAAGTCTCTAATTCATAGAGTCATCTTGCTGTAGCTTCGTGTTCGTGTCAGTGATCTGTGTAAGCGTTTTTTATACCACTAATTCAAGTTTTGTTTGCAATACGATCAGCAACTACGGTTCTAACGTAAGTATCTAATCATTTTCAGCAGTTACCAATAGCTTGTGCGTGTGATGCTGTCATTTTGCCTCTTCTACACTCTAGCCATTGTTCTGTTCCTTGTTCGCAGTAGTGGATCATTTTAATTTATTAGCGTGAGAAATAAAATAGTCGTCAATTTCTTTTCATAATCATTGATTTTTTTTCTTTAATTCTCTTAGGTCTTCAATGTTAGTAATACTATCAATTATGTCTCTTAGATTTGGTTCGATATTTACTAGTTCAAGATCGCTTTGAGTATTGTCTTGTTCTTCAATTTTCTCATAAATATCATTGAAGTGCATTTTACACGCTTTTTTCATTACTGTTTTTATACACATTTCAGCAAACCAAGCATTCCAAATAAATTGGGTCTTTGCTACTCTCTTGTGTTTTTCTAAATCTTTAATTCAAAGCGTAGTAATAAACTCTCCTCTATTGTTCTTAATTACTACATATACTCAGATAATATTCTCATCTCTTGGAGAAAATGGGTCAGCAATAGTATGTGTATAAGTAATCTTTCAGCTATCTTTACCTAACTTAAACTCATCTCACTTATGTATAAGATCAATATCTATTTTGCTTTCAGGATAAGCGAGTAGCATTTTGTTTTTATACGCCACATAGTCATAACTAATACCATTATTACCAATCGTGATATGAACTCAATCAAATACCAATCATTCATTAGCCACAAGATTATACATTTTAGCAAATTGATCTTCTGTGTAATCTTTTGCGAAATAATTGACTAATTTTCAATCTTTTGTAGCTGTTTGCAATTTATAACAATAATCAGCAAACTGTATCGCATTTTGATCTTCTCATATAATTTTTAGTAGCTTTGATTTTTCTATAGTCATTTTATAAGTTTTTAGTAAAATAGATAAGATGTACCTTTGATATAGTTTGTGAGCCTGTGAGTAATTTTATAGATGGAGTTATGCGGTGTTTCTCGACATAAAACTACATACTAAATAAGTCAGACTATAGATTTTACATTAGCATGATCATCTAGTATTCTAATCATACCTGTTTTTAGATCTTCCATTACTGTACTTGTATAATCTCATAGAGTACAATAAGTACATTGTTCTTTTTCTGTAGTACCTCCAGTAGTCCAGATAGCATCAGTTAGAATAGTTTTTAGTTTAGATAGTTGCATAGATGGTAGAATAAGTAATAAATATTAGTAAAAAATAACTTGGGCGCTGTTTGTATCAGTATATGTAGTAGTTCAATCTTTCATTTTAATTTCCACTCTAGTATACTCTCAATTACATACTAATAATATATCGGTATATTTTTTTCATCTATACATTACATAAAATAACATAATACATACCTTAATAATAAATAGTAGTTTGATAATTAGAATAGTCTGACTTACATAAAAATGTTTTATCTGATATTCTTGTATTGAGTACCACACTCGGGTGAGTTCGACTATTAGTGTCTTGCGGTAGTCTTTATCTAACTGTATGATCTAAGTATAAGAATAACTTTATAAATTACAAGAGATTTTTTGTAATATTATCTATCTACCTTGACACTAATTCATAAAAAAACTTAATACAATTCTCACTTTGATCTTCAATGGGTTTTCTTTTTTCTTTTCGGTATTCATATACTTTTATTATGCTTATATTATCTGTTTTTACTCTTGCAAATTTAAGTCAGTGTCTTTCTTCTATCCAATCAAGTATATCTCATATCATAACTGGGTGTCAGATTACTAAACATCAATCTAACATTTTATCTGCATCTTGTCGACTTCATACGTTTTGACAGTTATTTCAATCTTTATTTATCATTCTTAAATGACTAGATTTCTTCCACGCTTCTTTGTCTTTCGATCTTTCTGAAAACCAAGCTGACACAAATAGCATTATACTACGCTTATAATTTGTATTAAACACAGGGTTGGTCTTTATTTGGCATCAAAATGATACTGTCTTATCTGCTACTACTTTGTAGATCTTATCAATCATATCTTTTTTAGTCATAGGTTTATAAATTATAAATTAAATCTTCTTTATGCCTCTTTTTTTAGTCTGCCATAAGATAGTCTTGGGGTTTTCTTTTGTCTTCTCTGATTTAGTAGTACCATCACTATAGACTATGATAGTTATTCAGTTGTCTTGTGATATTCTATCTATGATTGTTTTAGGCTTTGTTTCCATTAGTCTTGAAGTTTATGTAATAAATCATGGGGAATTTTAACTAGTCTGCGTTTTAATACACATTAATCTGATCATGTCATTTGTATAGGGTAGGTAAGTAATAAATATTATGATAATTGGTTAGTCTAATTGATATATTATTATCTCAAATTTATTACCAATCTTTGCTTCAATATCCACTAATGATCACTCTGATATATTTTTTCATAGATTAAATCAAATAGAGATAAGACGTTTTACTAATTCAAAACTAACATTTTTATTGATCTGGTGTATCTCTTGACTTATAATATTTCTATGTGTTTTGTTTTCTGGGGTATTCATCAGGTAAGTAATGTAAGTAATAAATATAATTATATCCCTAGATATTAAGATTGCAAGGGATTAATAAAATAATAGCTGACATATTTTCTGGTATCTCTCAAATCATAGTGTCATTACATCTTCAATAGTTCTTCAATTAAGCGTTTTCTCAATAGTATCGTTTAAGTGATCAATGTATCATATTTCATCAATCCTTCATTTATCATTTGCAATATCAATTAAACATTGATTAATTATCATGGCGTCCATAATTTGGTGGCTGTGCATAATATGATCTCTGATTGATTGAATAATTTGATGATTAATAGAGTTTTCTAATGAAATTTGTTCTTGTGATTTCATTATGTATAGTATAAAAATAAACAGTTATTTTCAGAATTTCGCTTTGTTTTCCTTTTCCTTTTGCTTTTGCTCTATGCTTTTTGTGAAACTATATGAGTATGTTGTAATGTCAAATCTAGCCTCAATGGTTCTCTTTTTTATTGGTCATCTAATTTTTGATACTGTAAACTCAGTTATATCTGTGTCGTCATCTCTCTCAATCTGTATGACTATGTTTGCAATCTGTTTGATACCAGTAGATCACTTAAATGAATTTAGTGTCGGTCTTCATGCTCATATAGATCAATTATAGTGTGCAATAATAAACACCGCTACATCTCTTTTTCTTGCTATCTCGTTTATTGCTTTCATTGCATTTTCAATCTGTAGATCCATCCTTGTCTGATTGTTGTCGAACTGGAAGTAGTGGAGATGATCTATAAAAAAAACTCTTGTCCCTCTGTCACATTCCTCGCTCATCAACGCAACCATATCATCAATAGTAACATCTTTGTCTTTATCTAAGTCGGTGATCTGATTTTGTGATAATTCCTCAGCTGACTCTATTATATCATCGAGTATATCTTGATCAAAGTTTTCTCATCATGAATGTGTATATTCTCAATTGATAAACTTTATCCACTCTATTTTGTTTTTTCATTTTTGTACCCTACGCTGATTTGTTGTATAGAATATATCCTCTTTAGCATTATCTTCTAATCTATCCTCTAATGAATATCTTGTAACTCTCACACCAGCACTAGATAAGTTATTAGCTATCTGATTGACAAATGTAGTCTTACCAACTCATGTGTCTGCTCAAATAAGATATACTTTTCAACCATATATGCCTCACAAGAAACCATCCCATTCATTCCGTCACCATTTCATTATCTTTTGCGGATTTGTGTCAATAAGCTCATGAAATCACCTCATAATCCTATCTGCCTGTGATATATGTTTTAGTTTTGTTCCTCTCTCAAATTCAAGCTTTTCCTCTTGTTCTTTTTTCTCGATCTTTTCAATTTCTTTTATCTGTATTGATCTATTAAACTCTTCGGGTATAAGGTCGTCACAAAACTCAGTAAACCATCTTGCAATATCTCATTTACTGTTTCAGTAGAACTGACACCATTGTATCCATGTAGGTCATCCATCTTTTGCAGATCAAATCTTATCATTATGATCAATCCACGCTCAAGTGCTTTCACCATTAACTCGTATTTGTTCAGATCAATTGCTATTCTTTTTATATTCAATTCTCTCTCATCTTACTAGTCTTGATCAACTTAATCTGTCAAGCATATATCTACTAGACTGCATACTCATAAGCTCCCATATATCTCTTGCCTTAGTTACTACAATCTTTTTTATTTCTTGGTGTTCTTTTATTGGATCGGAATATGAAAATGCTGTCATCATGTCGCTCTCATTATATCTTACATCATCACAATACAAACAAGTTATCTTGTATGGTTCTCACTTGTTATGATATGTTCATGGCAGTCTTAACACTCTTGCTGTATCACTACATATTGCTTGATCTCAATGATAATACTCACGCAATCATCTATTCACCCTCTCCCAGTTTTCATTTGTAGCATCTTCTGCGAAATAGTAAATATGGTACGACTTGTTACTCTCTATAACACAAGATGGCTTGATTGGTGCATTATTAATCAAGTTCATTTGATTTTCTTTCGGCAAATCATCGCACTCTACAATCCAAGCATTTAGATTAGTTACTGTACTTTTTGATCTTGTTCAGTGTTGCATAGAATTTACAGAAAAAAACACACCAGCACCAGAATCATTTAGTGTTTTAATTAGTGATCGGTCTACTCAATCAACAGCAAACTTTCTCGCAAGTGATTGATCCTTTGATCTATCGTCAAAAGTCTGGATTGTGCAGTCTTTGAAGTTTGGGTATGTTTTTATAAAATCTTTTAGTTCCATTGCAGTAAGTTATAGATAAATTATTTATTTACTCGTTTTTGTAATCAATTAGATTGCTTTATAAACTCGTAGAACGTAAACCTATGTTTATCATATCATTTTGGATCATTTGTTTTTGCCCTATTTTTCGTGTCTTGTGTATATTGATCTACTGCATACTCAAATTCCTCAACTGTATATTCTTTTACTACTCTTGCTCGTTCTTTTTTTATTTCTTTTGTGATCTTCATTGTTTTCTTAAATCAATCAATTCAGTTTCGAGTTTCAATAACCTCCTCAATAGATAAGAAATTATTGTTCTTATCATTCTTACTATTCTTATCATTCTTAGTTGTTGTTATTTGTTTGTTATTTGTTTGTTGTTGGTTTGTTATTTGTTTGTTATCTTCGTTGTCTCAATCGTTGTAATCACTGTATTTAACTAGTGTTATTAGCGTATATTTGTTTGTTGATTTCTTCACCAATTCTCATGTGTTTTCTAACTTAGTTAACGCTGTTCTTATTTGTTGTTGTGATAGTTTTAGTTCTATTGCTAAATGCTCAATACTAGTTATAAAACTTCACCTATCTATATTTATTCACTGCCAATTCTTATCAGCATGGTTTGCTTTTAATAAACAATGAAAAAATAACCTGACTACATTTCAGTTTGTGTATCGTTCTCGCTCTGTGATCTTCCTATGGATCTTAATTCGTCAGGTCATTACAACTTCAGATATAAATAAAAACGTGGCTCACCCTCCCAGATGATAGTACCACGTCCTTATTTATAAATGTAATTGTTGGAGGGTGACTTTCGACTATCGTTGGAAAGATAAAAAGAGTATAAGAAAAAAAATAAAAAAATCAAGACCAAAATCAAAAAAAAGTCAGACTTTTTAATTTTTATATCAAAAAACCCTGCGTAACTTTACAGCGTACAGGGTATTAACAATAAGTATCGTATGGTGTCATGACTTCCCGCTCACCTGTTAATTCAGGATTCCCTCTTTAAGCATCGTGGAGAGGCTTGGTCGATCAGTGAATATAATATAACGATAAATTATAAAAAATCAAGTAATAAAAAAGCCCCACCTGGTGCGATTCCTTTCGGAGTTCGGTATGGGGACTAACAAATTATTTACTTGTCCGATCCTAGAATTAAAGACAAGTTAGGCATCGTCTATGATTAAAATAGTTTGGTCTTTTAATCAATCAGCTCACGAACTCTAGTAATCCGCCAACCGCTCCTCTACTCATTACCAACTTATAGTAAAGGTTTACGATTGGTTGTGCATACACTATAATGATAAATAATAAAAATACAATACCTATTTGTAAAAATCTATTGCAATTATAAAACTTTGGATTACAATAGGGTATGAAAATATCTGATAAAATACAAATCAAAGTAGATCAAAAGATCAAACAAAAGCTATACGCTATTGATTTGAAATACAAAAAGATTGAAATTAAAAATCAAGAACTACTGGAGATCAAGAAACAAAGAGATATTGATAGAGCAAAAAGAGACTCAATAAAATGGTGAGAAAACCAAGAAAGAAAGACACAGGGTAAAGCATTGAAACCTAAAAAGATAAACCGAGTAGAGAAACTAGATGAATTACGATCAAAATATATAAGATGAAAATATTGATTAGTATGTTATACTTGTTGAGGTAGAGATCATATATGATGCTGACACTACATAACTAGAACTAAACGATCGTTAAGACGAAACGAAAACAACACAAGACCTCAATGATTCTACTGCTGTAATGCTAAATTCTCGTGAAACTGAAAACCTATTGAGTTTGAAGCAAAACTTAAAAGCGAGTGAGTAGATGTAGAAGAACTAAAAAGAATAGCATTAAGCGAGAATAATAAGCCAAAGGAGTTCGAACTCAAAGCACTATATGAAATATTGCTAAGTCAGATTTAATTAATTATCAATAATACTTATGAAAGAATATAGTATAAAATTATGATACCCTTATTTATTACTTTGGTGCGTTAATTTTGCTTGAGCTTTACATGAATGATGATTTTGGTGGATATTATTTAACTTATTCTTACCATTAGAGCTTTGATCTAAAATATATCTTTTATTATTTTAACTACATACCAAATGCCACCAAAAGGAAACAACACATCATCTTCTATTCGTAAGTGATCTATGAAACAAGAAGAAATAAAAAAGATTGCTAAGGAACTTACAAAAGTACCAGAGATCATTGAAGAAGTACAAGCACCAGCTATTGAACCAGTAGTACATTGAGACTATGAAGTTATTGCAGCATACATTAAAGCTCATTGTGCAGTACATGAAACATTTACAGCTACTAGTGAAGATCTACTCAAAATGATCCCACAAAACAAAAGAGCAACTTCTATTGCTGCAAACTTCAATATAGTCCACTGACTATCATATAGAAAAACAGAGTGAGAAAATAACAACGATACTTATGTATTCTTTGTAGAACCCACTAGAGAAGAACTTATTGTAATGCTTACTAGTGCAGAGACTAAGGTGATTGAGTTAGAAAAAGAGATGGAAGAACTAATCGTAGAAAAGAATAAGATCGTGACAGAAAACTATGAATTAAAAAATAAACATAGTAAATATGTAAAAGAATCTACTCAAAGAGATAGAGCATATAATTTAGATCTTAAAAGCACACAACAAGAAAAACACGATCTCCAGTCAGACTTATATAATATTAAATATCAAAGAAATCGACTATTATTCCTTGCAATCCTCCTATTTATCTATATACTGATTAGTAACTACTATGGCTAGAAAACTAAGTAAACACAATGAACAATGTAACGAGATATTGAGACTATATAATCAAGAGATCATAGAATCAAACTGATCAGTAATTCTTATAAACACTAGAACACAAGAAACAGTAGCAACAGTAGGACGACAAAGCATAGTAAATACTATAATCGACTATCATGAAACCACATGAAAACAAGATCCCACTCAATAACCACATAAAAGCCTTTGAGTGTTTGCAAAACTATGTAAAGGATAAAAACATTAGAGAGATATCTCTCTTGGAATACTCCCAACGACTACAAGAAGAAATAACAAGACTATGATGAGACTTTGATTGAGCAAATATGCAAGAACAAACAAATAATTTATTGAAAATCAAAACATCAATCCATCACATGATGAGAAAGGAAGAACGAGTAACGAGAAAAAATATAGGATATAGATCGTAGAATATCATTTATCATTAAACCAATAGTAACATGTGTGACGAAACTTATGGAGAAAAACTAGTATCAATCAATTATGATTATACAAAAGACGACGATGTAGCAGAAATCAAATCACTATACGCAAGTATAATTGATAAATTAAAATCTAGTAGATTTGAAAAAGATACTAATGTCACAATTGAATCTCATTCAGAGAGACAACGCTATATTAGTATTGCTATTACAGAAGCTCAAACAGCATGTATGTGGGCAGTAAAAGCAGTAACAGCAAAATAAATCACCAGTCAGTAGAGTAATCTACTTTCTTATTACTAGTGTGTTGTGTTGACGTGGTGCAATCATAATCCGTAGACACCTACCCTTGGATGATATAACCACTAGTAATAAGTCAGATTTTATAAATTATAGAACAAATGTGATTAATAGTAAACTACATGATATGAGACATAACACAACACACTTGTTGATCAGATTATAAAGTAATAGGCTATGAATATATAGAGTCAAGGTGAATAAGATATATATGTTTATGAAATTGATCAACAGAATATCAATATTTCTATGAATATGAACTAAAACCATCAGGACAATCAAGCGTGATATGATTCCAATCGCCCAAAGCAAGTCAGACTATTTAATTATCAATACAGACAATATGGATCAAGAACTATCTTATATTATAAAAGACGTAAGATCTTTCCTTGAAGAATCTAAAGAAATCAATAGTATAGAAGATAGAAAGAAAATATTACATTACTGATCTCGACAAAAGTATAAAACACTGCGACTACAAGAGAGATTATTAACTTATATCCAAATCAAAGGCAAGAGTACAAAAGAAATAACAATCTATGATTTTATGATACGACTATCACACAATACACCATGTTAGAATTTATCTTTACACAAGACGATCAAGAACTATATAAAGTCTCTACAAAGGCTATAGGTAATTGAGGTGATTGATTTACAAGATGAGAGAAGAGATTATACACTAGAATCCTTAAACGATATAACGAGAATAAGAACTTTGATACTATCACTGTAATACTAAGACATAATTGAAAGGCTATAGGAGTAAATATAAAAATAGACAATCTATTATTCGAATGAGATAACTTTGAAAACTATATAGCTCACCTATTTAGACAAACAAGATGAATACAAAGACAAATGAATACTGATTGAGAATTTAATCTTAACAATGTAGTAAATGAGTAGAACAGATAAAGCAAAGAATATATGAAAAGTAGCAGAGGTAATAGCAGAAAATCCCCATGCTACAATTAGAGATATTGCGAAAGAAGCAGATATATGAATATGAACTGTACATAGAGCTAAAACAGAACTGGAACAAACTGGAACTAAGGACGAAACTATTGCTTATATAGTATGATCTTCAAAAAGAAACCTAAAGAATATATCCAAAGCTAACGAAGCTATGACTAAAAAGTTATTGAAAGAGTATCTTGATTCTGATTGAGAAGAATATACTGTAAAGGAAGATAAAGACGTTAAAGAGCTCATCCACCTACTAAATAAAATTTCAGCTATATCAAACGATGACTTAAAAAGGATAACTGTTTTATGATGAGACTTAACAAACAAAGACTGATGATTAATTGTTAATACTATTTCATTTTCCGATCTACCTTAATGGAATTATATATCCCACATAAATATAAACCAAGATCATATCAATTGCCTGTATGGAAAGCTAGAGAGAATTGAATCAAAAGAGTTATAAAGGTCTGGCATCGTAGAGCTTGAAAGGATAGAGATGATCGAAATAATATGATACATAAAGCATGGAAAACTCCATGATTATATTTCTATATCTTCCCAACACAATCACAAGCAAGAAAAGCTATATGGGATTGAATGGATGCTAATTGATTTAGATACATAGATCATATCCCCGAAGAAATCACAGTAAGAAAAGATCAACAACAAATGAAGATCGAAATGATCAATTGATCTATTATACAGATCGTAGGTACTGAATTATGACAGATTGATAGACTTGTCTGATCTAATCCTATATGAGTACAGTTTTCTGAATACTCCCTATCTAATCCGAGAGCATGGGATCTTATTAGACCTATCTTAGCAGAGAACTGATGATGGGCTTGATTCAATTATACACCTAGATGACGTAATCATGGATATGATCTATTTATGTTGGCTAAAGATAACCCAAAGCGAGAAGTAAGTCTATTAACAGTCGATGATACTTGTAGAGAGGATTGAAACCCAATTATCTCAAAGGAATATCTACAAGAAGAGCTTGATATGTGAATGGATTATGATTTATGGTTACAGGAATACTACTGTAGTTTTGATGCAAGTGTCCAATGAGCCTACTACTCTAGTAACCTCAAAAAGATGGACGAGGAAAATAGATTCTGTTCTATTCCTTATGATCCTGCTTTAGATGTACATACATTCTGACTTGTGAATATC
>Ga0208916_10000125_pt1 | contig 36534 bp, 39 predicted proteins | sample DEB19_08_DNA_5_FD_184523 | JGI IMG/M metagenome (GOLD analysis project Ga0208916, IMG submission 184523) | Aqueous microbial communities from the Delaware River and Bay under freshwater to marine salinity gradient to study organic matter... | ecosystem: Environmental > Aquatic > Marine >... | reverse complement strand
CCCACACCGCATCCCACACCGCAGAATACACCGAAGACCACACCGCAGAATACACCGACTTCACTCTGCCCACCTTTCGAAGCTTGAATCCCTCATCGCAGAATCCACCTCAGCCCACACCGCAGAATACACCGAAGACCACACCGCAGAATACACCGCAGAATTCACCTCAGAATCCACCGCAGAAGACACCGCAGAATCCACCTCAGCCCACACCGCAGAATCCACCTCAGAATCCACCGAATTCATTCTATCCACCTTTCGAAGTTTGAAGACCTCACCGCATCCAACACCGCAGAATTCACAGTAGAACTCACCTCAGCCCACACCGCAGAATCCACCGCAGAATCCACCGCAGAAGACACCGCAGAATCCACCGCAGAATTCACCTCAGAATCCACCGCAGAAGACACCGCAGAATCCACCTCAGAATCCACCGATTTCATTCTATCCACCTTTCGAAGCTTGAAGAACCCACCGAAGAATTCACCGCATCCAACACCGCAGAATACACCGCATCCAACACCGCAGAATACACCGAAGAATTCACCGCATCCAACACCGCAGAATACACCGCAGAATTCACCGAAGAATACACCTCAGAATACACCGCAGAACTCACCTCAGCCCACACCGCAGAATTCACCGATTTCATTCTATCCACCTTTCGAAGTTTGAAGACCTCACCGCATCCAACACCGCAGAATACACCGCAGAATTCACCTCATCCCACACCTCAGAAGACACCGCATCCCACACCTCAGAACCCACCGCAGAAGACACCGGATCCCACACCTCAGAACCCACCGAAGAATACACCGCAGACCTCACCGAAGAATACACCGCAGACCTCACCGAAGAATACACCGCAGAATTCACCGATTTCATTCTATCCACCTTTCGAAGCTTGAAGAATACACCGAAGAATTCACCTCAGCCCACACCGAAGAATTCACCTCAGCCCACACCGCAGAATCCACCGCAGAATCCACCTCAGAAGACACCGGATCCCACACCTCAGCCCACACCGCATCCAACACCGCAGACCTCACCGAAGAATACACCGCAGACCTCACCGAAGAATACACCGTAGAATTCACCTGAGAATCCACCGATTTCATTTTAAGTCACCGAAGAAATCATGTCTTCGTCTGGTAGTTCTTTAAGGTCCCACCTAAACATAATCGCTTCTTTAACTGTTTTCACATCTTTACCAATGCCCTCAATATGGTACATGTTTTCTAAACTTGGGTTTTTCATTTTTAAATATGGCCTTTCCTCACCAGAATTATTGTAGTCTATAAGTAGCAATTCATACACGCCGCCAAACTTAGTTTCTAAACGATCTATACAAACAGACCCTAATATTTTCTCAGCTTCTATAATTCCAATTTTAGCCACCATTTCGCGGCGTATATCCGCATTTTTCTCGCTTAGAATTTCTTCTTTTGTAAAAGTTTTAGCTTTAACATATTTCATAGGTACTTTAATCCCTGAAAAGTGACACAAACAACTGCCATCGCTCCACAAATGAGAAGGTCTGTTATAACTATGCGCTCGATTTTGAGAATCAAAATTCATCTCTATCGGTTTTTCAACTAAAAAACATTTCGTGTCGTAAACAAAGTACATAAATATATTTTTAGAAAGCTCACCCTCAAGAGAGTTTTCTGTTTCTTTAACTAATCCGCATTCTGTTCTAAAAAAATCTACAAATCCTTCCCAGCCTGCATACCCTTGTACATATCTTGCGGCATCCGATTTTACTCCTTTTTTCAAAGCGTCTTCTGGTGAAGTACACCAAACAATTTCAACATTTTTATTTAACTTAGATATTTCGTAAATTTTGCGAACTATTTCTTCAGCTTTTTCTCGCATTTCTGGCGTCGTGACACCTGTTGATCTGCCAATATCAGTCCATTTTTTTACATATTCAGGAAACTTGCTTTTTTGTTCTTGTGTTAGTTCTTTTATCATAAAATTATAATCCTTTATTAATCTATAATTGTTCTTTGTTCGTTTAAGATGTGGTCAAACTCTTGTAAAGGTTGATAAAACCAATCCCCGACAGGAATTTCTTTTTCAAAGTGTTCAGCCATCTTCATACTGTTCAAATCTGTAACGTGACTTAAAAATACACCGCTAGACAATACCCTAACGTATGTTCGTTTTTGGTCTTTTAATATTTCAAAATTTCCACCAGCTAAAGCGTGACTGTTATTATCACCTTTTAAAACAAGCACAGTGTCTTGCTTTACTGCATCTTTTGGAATTTTTAAAACATTAGTTTTTCCAAAATACTTCTCATATGGTCCGCATCTTTTTAAGACGCAATCGCCTTGTGGTACTATTATTATTTCTTTACTCATAAATCTAACCCTTTCATTTTTATTTCTGTTATTATTTTTAACAGAATTTTGTTGTCTTTTTCAGAGTTTTTAGGCTCTCTAATTCTTGTTTCTAAAAATTTTAAATTTACTTCTCGTTTTATTCCACATTCACACTCTAGAGTAATTCCATTTTTAATTACTTTATAAGCGCTTATCGGTATCTGTTTTTGACATTGACACCTTAGGTATATCATCTTGCCAACCCCTTATATACATATATCATACAGACGTTATACAGATGTGCAACAACTATTTTTAGCTTTAAATCGAATTAAATCACTTTTAACGCTATTTAACCATTTTAACTGTTTTAAATTTAATAAAACTAAACGTCTGTTTCTAATATCAAGTAAGAATAACTCTGATTTAATATTACTTTTATCGGTATTACCCCACTTTTGTATATCTTCGTAAGATATACTGTATCTTAATAAATATTCACATACTGTAATCATTTTATTTCTTCATCCATATCGTTAATTAAATAATATACATTACCTGACTTAGTTAAATCTGGATTTTTCATTCTGGAAACTCTAATACCATCCATACCGTGATATTCAAGTTTAGCTATCAAAGATCGTAATTTAATTTTAGCAATTTTATTAGATCCCGAAGTCATGTGAGCTTCTACCATAGCTTCAGGTGGATACTCTTCTTGCTGCCTTTCATACTTTATAAAGTTTATTATTTTAGTCATTAACGCATGGTCACTTAAACCATCTGACTCGAAATCTTCATCTAGAGATCCAGTTACGTCTTCTCTAACAAATAAGTAACCCTCTCTTTTAATGACAAAAGGTTTATTGAAGTGGTCACTACCATCGGTAAATTTAGCTATGTTACAGAGTATACCTGTTTCTTTATCTTTTAATTCTTTACCTGTGTATTTACGGTAGTCGTCATTCGATAAAGTTATTAATATCTTAGTAACTCTCGATCTATTAACAAACGCTGTACCACCTCTACCTGCGAATTGTGTCATATCTTTATGGTTAGATGAGGTTTTACCTATGTGATTTACAGCATGAGTTTCACAGTTAACTTCATCTCTAATTTTAGCCATAGCTTGAGCTAAAGCGTCACCCATTTCATTAACTTGAGATTCGTAAGCCCACATGTAGCTGATAGGATCGAATACTATTCTATCTGGTTTTAAATCTTGAGCCGCTTCAAGTATTTTATCTACCATAGCTTTATTCGATACTATTGCACCTGATGAATCTCTAGATACTAACTTTAATGTAGGATCTAGTTTTACAAAAAATCCATCAAGTAAATGATTTAATCTGTTGTAGTCTGACTTATAACCCATCTGAGTTAGTATTTTACCTGCTACAGCTAATATCTTTTTATTATTGTCTTCTGCAGTTAAGTAAAGAGTTTTACCGCCCTGCAAACTGTTATTGAAACCTAAGAACGGTAGACCTAACCTTAAACATATAGATTCCATTATCGCTAACGTCGATTTACCTACGCCGCCATCACCGGATATAATAGATAAATCCTTAGTAGACCAACCTTCAAACAGTGATTCTCTTTTCAAAGCTTTATCATCGAATAGTTCATGTATTGTACCTCTGACAGGCGTATATCTCGTATTCCCAGCCATTACGAACATAGCTAAATCAATAGATCCAACTGGTTTTTTTACGTCAATACAATCGAAATATTCAATCTCAGGTAATTTAGATCCACCTTCTAGACCTGAATTAATTGTAGCTATAGATTCACTGTCGTCTTTACCTCTAATTCTAGCTGCATGAAGTAAGGTATTTAACGCATGATCTTTATTTAACCCAGAATATAGGTATTGACCTACCTTAAAAGCCATTTCGTTTATTACATTGTTAGCACCGTGGGCCTCGGCATTCCTAATATTCCATGACGCTACATAAAGTAAATTATCTATAAACTGAGAATTAACCTGTATTATTTTACCCGATCTAATTTCATTCGGTTTTTTTCTAACCTTAACTTTTAACCATTCGGGTACTTCAGCTAAGTGATATTCCGTAGGTATAGTACTTTCATACCACACTATAAAACCTTTTTCAGACCTAGTGTCTAAACCCAATTCAGTATCTACAGAATTCTTATAGTCGTAACCATCGTCAGCAGGATACTTAAATATAAAGTGAGCGCCACCTGAAGGTGTCCTTTGAGTTAAGGTATGTGGTATTTGATAACCTTCATTTCTAATCGTATCCCATCCGTTAACACCTTTAGTATCCACATCTAAAGCGTATATTCCATTTACTGAACCTGTTGGAATACCCCAATATTTTATTCTGCTACCGAATTTCTGCACCCATTTATTAATTTGATCTAAATCGTTACTGGCTCTTTCAGTCCAGTCTTTAATTAGAGGTTTTTTTCGACCATCCGGTAATATTTCAACTGGTATTATTTTAAACATCTTACTTCAATCTTCTTAGTCTTCAGTTAATAAAATGCTTGTGAGACAGGTAGAAGACTTACTTTTCCCAACATGGATCAAATGTCAGTAGTCTCACAAGCGAATATAATTATAATCCTATTAATTTTCTAAACGAGTCAATCGAATTAACAAACCCAGCTATACCACCTTTATGCTTAATTAACTCTATGGCGTTATGTTGAGCTTGCTCTCTACCTTGACCTGTGTACTTCCAGTTTTCCCTTTTAAGCTCTACACCTATAAATATACCGACAGTTAATCCGATCATATCAGGTGTAATTTTAATAGGTAGTATACCTATCCTATCCGGAAATTTTAATCTTTTATTAACGTCATGTGATGAATTACCTAAACCGAATCTGATGTGTCTACCATCTGGGGTATCTAAAGCTCCTGTATTATTTACCCACAGATTAATATTATATCTACCTGCTTCAGCTAGTATTTCTTTTTCTATTTCTTTTTCTAATTTATCCATGTGAAAACTCTTCAGGTACATGGTGTAATTTACTATTTTCAATTAAAGCGTTTAAAATATATTTAGGTGTAATATTAATGTGTTTATCTGAAGTATCGAAATAATAATCAAATTTACCTGAAGCTGAATATGTGTCTAATCCAGTTTCAGAGATGTGGTTAATATTGTGTCTCCAATATTCAGCTCGCTTACGTCTATCGTCTTCATTAGCGAACAATCGTATTGAAAGTGAATCAGGAAAGGCATCAAACTCCGATTCAGTCCTACAATCTTCTATGATAATTAAAGTTTTAGAAGAGCAGTGATTTTTTATATATTCTATTTTCCTTTTGACTATTTTAATCCAAACGTCATCACCGTATTTAGGCCATGCCCAATCTGTACCGATCATCTGCAGTAGGTCACCATCCTTACTCGGCCTTTTTACCCCTGTCAGACGTTCCATTGTATTTAAAATGTAATCTTGTATTTTTTTTAGCTCTTCAGCAAACGTCAAAACTCTCACTTGGTCATAACCTAGAGTTTTATATTCTCTACATATTAAATTAGCCAGTGTAGTTTTACCTGAGCCTTGCTTACCTGATATTATTACGACCTTAACCATTTTTTAATCCCTTCATAGTCTTCTCCATTTCTGTTTTTTTTTCTGTTACAGCTTGAAACATAGTTTTTTCAAATGTTAAATAAAAATGCATGTGAATCTCCCTATCTGTATAACCTTCATCTCTTAATTTACCAGCCCATAATTCTATTTCATATTTTAGTGATTTAGCGTATTCGATTCTTTCACGCTGTTTGTTCGCTTGCGCTCTACCTGCTATATTACCTGCAGCGAATGACACCCTACTTTCAAGGTGTACAGGGTTTTCTAAATATTTTTCAATATCTGAAGCTAGTTCCATTTCTAAAAGCGTTTTAGAATCTAGAAGCATTAGATCACCATCGACCATTTCAGGTGTAGTTCTACCTTCAGAATTTCTGATTTTATCAGGATCGAAAGCTGAAGTACCGCATTGAGGGCAGTGTGATAATATTCTTTCGTACTCTATATCACATAAAAAGTTTCTACATCTTCTTATAGTGTTATCTATTTTAGGTCTTTTATTATCTTCTAAACTAAACCTTTTAATTTTATTAGGTGCGCCATGATATTTAATATTGCCAACTTGGTCTATTATTATACCGTGAGGCTTAGGACCTAATCTCTGTGCTTCTAATCTACCTTCTCTATATGATAAATCGAAACCATCTTTGTAAACTGGTCTTAACACTCTACCGTTGATTTGAGTTACTTTACTTTCAGAATTAGAAAAAGCAGCATGAATTACACATTCTACATTAGGTACGTCGAGACCTTCGTCAAATAACGCGATATTAAGTAAACCTTGAATCTTTTTAGATTTAAAATCCTGCATTCCTTTAAACCTTTCAGCAGCAGTAGATTTAGATGTAAGTAATATTGCAGATACACCTTTAGCTTTAAAATTATTTAAAGTATCTAATGCACCTTCATAAGTACCGTTGAAACATATGAACTGCTTACCGTTAGCGTATTTAATATAATTTTCTACAGTGTCACCTATTATCTTAGATTTCATTTCGGCATTTCTTAGTTGATCTCTGGTAACTTCTTTACCTGTTTCAATTTTACCTAAGTGATCTCTGTAATATGTTTCAGGTGCTCTAATTATAAAATCGCAAAGATACCCTTCTCTTATAGCTAGGTTAGTAGACATACCTACTATTAGTTCATCGAACACACCGTGATAGTTTCTACCTAAACCTTTACCATCTAACCTTCTAGGTAATGCCGTACAACCATATCCGTATGCGTTTTTAAAATTACTTACAGCTTTACCCCATTTATTTTCTTTAAGTATGTGATGGGCTTCATCCATTATCCATAGTTTCTGTTGTAGAGCGAAATTTTTTAACCCTTCTTCTCTAGCCGTAAAAGTATCTACAGACATTAAAGTGAGCTTACTAGAATGATCGTAGAATTGTTTTTTGAATGCAGTCTGGTGAAGTGATAGAATTTCGCTAACTGTATCTCTTTGAGCTACGAAATTATGCCTTACTCCAAAACCAGCTAAAGTTAAACTAATCTGAGATAACAATTCTTTTCTATGAACACCTATCACAGTAGGGAACATAGGACCTCTAGGATCTAGACATAAGAAGTGAGCTAGAGTACAAAATGTAACAGTCTTACCTGTACCTGTAGCCATTACACCTAAGATATTATAACCTGTCGGATTTTTGTTAAGTATGTCAATGATTTGACTGTTCACATTGTTTTGATAAGGTCTTAGGTTTACTAGCATCCGACTATGGTTTTATTATATGTGGGTTTTGTCAATCTAAGGTCCAGAAAATTGACGCTTTTGCTTTGCTTTACTTTTTCTGTTGCTTTACTTTGGTCTTTAGTTCAGCGTCAAGTTACTGACATATTAACAAGTAGTTTTAACTACTATAACAAAGCGAGGAAAATAAAATGAAGATAACGTTGATGGCGGAATCAGCAGAAGATATGAAAGCTAAGGTTACTGAACTGGCCTTACTCTTCGGTGTAACTAGCAGTAAACCACTGCATGTTTTACACAGTGAACCCGAAGTTATCAAACCTTTAGTTCAAGAGAAACATGTAGTTGTTCAAGACACTGTAATGACTTCTAACCCTTTAGTGTCTGAAGGTTCAGCGGTGTATAAAGATGATTCTAAAGATCAAGAGTTAGATTCATCTGGTATACCTTGGGATAACAGAATACACATGGTAGGTAAGCCTAAACTATCGTCTGGTGTATGGAAGAAACGAAGAGGTTTGAAACCGGAATATGTTGCAGAAGTAGAGTCAGAGTTAAAAAATAAATTAAAAGGTCAGTTACCTGTATCTAATACCAGCGTCGCCTCTCCCCTTAATGCTAGTGTAGGTCAGGTAGCTAATCCTTTTGTTAAGTCTGAACCTGTATCTAACATGTTTAAATCCCCTGTTGAAAATAGTATAGGTTATTCTCATACCTTAGTTAGTTTCAAAGCTAATTTAATCACTATTATTTCACAGGCTATAAATGATAAAAAAATCAATGCTGAATTCTTAGAGCAAGCGCTCGCTCATTACAAACACTCTGATATATTTAAACTAAAAGAAGACGATAAATCAGTAGAAGATTTATATAATGTAATGGTTCAGCATCAAATTATAACTAAGGTTTAATTATGAATTCACCTGTGCTTAAAACAGTAAGATCATCTACATTCTCTAGACTCATGCAGTGTAGTGGTCCAGTTTTTCTAACTGCTTCTTACGATCAACCAGAAGATCCTGCAGCGGCAGAAGGTACGGCGGCAGGTGAATTATTTGAAATATTAGCGGCAGGTAAAAAACCTGAAACTTTACAGGCTTCTAACGGTATATATTTTGATGAAGAAATGTATATCCAAGCTGAAAAAATTATAGCTATGGAACCTTGGGTTAAAAGCGGCAGACATCAAGTTAAGACAGAATGGATAGCACCTTCAGGTACTAAAGTGACTGGCACCTTAGACGTTTGCTACGAGTACACAGATGGCTCAGGGTATAGTCACTTAATCGTAGGTGATTATAAATATGGGTTCGGAATTGTAGATGTAGTTAACAACTATCAGTTATCTAATTACATGATAGGTTATCCATCAGGTAAAATATTTGATTACTACCATTATGTTATTATGCAGCCTAGAGCACACCATGAAGAAGGCCCTGTCAGGAAGTGGTCTATATCACGAGACGAAATGATAAAAATATATAATGATATTTCAGATCGTTTAGGTGAAATAAACAGAGGTGACAGAACCTTAAGAAGTGGTCCTCACTGTAGATACTGCCCTTACTTGGCTGTAGACTGCCCTAGTGCTAGTAGAGCATTAAATTTAACTTTAGATTATGTTTACCACGATGGTGTTAAAGATAATATTAACCCAGATCAGGCATCTTTACTCATGGACCAAATTAATAGAGCTACATCTATTCTTGAACATCGGTATGATATGCTTGAACAGTATGTTAAGTCTTTAATAATTCAAGGTAAAAAAGTACCAAATTATACTATGGTAGATGCAAGGTCTAAAAGAGTTTTAAATAGCTCTGCTACACCGGAAGTAATAAAAACATTATTAGGTACTGACCCATACAGGAAAGTACTTAAGACTCCGAGTCAGTTAGAAGATGAAGGTTTCAGTAGAAGTATAATTGATAGCATCAGTCATACACCTTTCAAAGGTAAAACTTTAAAGCGTATTGAAGATAGTAAATTATTAAATAAAATGTTTGATCTAAACATAACAAAGGAGAAGTAGATCATGGAAACAAAAGGTAAATCAGTATTAATAAAAGAATGCCGTATGGTAGGTCTCGTAGGGGATTTATTTAATGGCGGTCCTGTAACGGACGACGATGGTAAACCTGTACTGGATGAATCAGGTCAACCTAAAAAACAATGGTGTTATATGTTCGCAATACCGAAATCGGTTATGAATGAAACACAAGAAGGTGGTAGAGGTGAAGTATTTTCAGTTATTAACGCTGAAGCTTCAGCATTAGGTATCCCTTTAAGTTATAATTTTTCAGGTAGAGGCTCAGACTTTAGTTGGAAGATGATAGATGGTGATTCAACCGCAGCAGATTCTAGAAATAATCCATTTAATCAGAGAACAGGATACGCTGGTCATTTCGTATTAACTTTAAGTAGTTATTGGCCACCTACGTTTGCTGATTATGATTATCAATCAAGACAAGCTAAAACAGTTAACGTAGGTCTTAACTGCGGTGACTATTATCAAGTAGCTATGACAGTTAAAGGTCATACTGCTGTAGGTAGAGGTAAAGCTGGAATGTATTTAAACATTATTGGGATGATGCGTATAGGTCACGGTGAAGTGATTAGTGTTAGACCGGATGTTATAGGTATGTTTAATGCTAATCAGCCTGTAGGTTTACCTCAAGGCGCTAGCTCTAGCCCTCTAGCTCCGGTAAATTCAGGTTTTAACCCACAACCTCAACAGCAAGCTCAAGTTAATCCTTTTGGTGCGCAAGCAGGTGGTGTAGCTCAACCTCAACAGGCACAGCCACATCAAACTATATTTAACCCTAGTTCTATAGTTCAACCTCAACAGCAAGCTCAAGTTAATCCTTTTGGCTCGCAAGCAGGTGGTGTAGCTCAACCTCAACAGCAAGCTCAAGTTAATCCTTTTGGGGCGCAAGCAGGTGGTGTAGCTCAACCTCAACAGAACACTTTTAATCCTTTTCAACAGCGATAGTATATAAAAGGTGTGGTACCGAGCCTCAAGTCGGTACACTATTTAATGAATCTTATAACTTACGATTTAGAAACATACCCTAATATATTTACATCATGTTTTCTATTAGAAGATTCAGACCAATATTTTATATTTGAGTTATCAGATCGTAAAAATCAAATACCTGAGTTAATTAATTTTCTTTATTATCTCAAACAGCATAACGTAAAAATGCAAGGTTATAATAACGTAAAATTCGACAATGAAATATTAGAGTATATTTTAAGAAACCCATACGGGTTAACAGCTTTAATATTACATCAGTTAGCTAACCAAATAATTAAATCACAAGATTCAGCCCAACCTTATAGACCTATGTGGTATGAGAACAGGACACTAATCCAAGTAGATTTAATGGCTATCAATGGCTTCGATAGAAAAGCGCGACGTACTTCACTCAAGCATCTTCAATTTAATATGAGGTGTGAATCAGTAGAAGATTTACCATTCCCGCTTCGCGACCTGACTTCTGAAGAAATGGATATACTAACCCTTTACATGGTTCATGACACTTTTACTACTAGACAATTCGGTAGACTTAATAAACCAGCTATAGCTATGCGTATGGATTTAATGACTTTAAAAACTATAGATGGCGACGCTTTAAATATGGCTGACCAATCTATAGGTGAAAAGTACATAGAAAAACAATTAGGTAAAAATAAAACTAGATATAAAGGTAAACCTATACAGACCCACAGGTCTGAAATAAATTTTAAAACTGTAGTTTTACCTAATTGCTATTTTAAAAATTCTGAATACGACCAAGTGTTACAATGGTATAAATCTTTAATAATTAAACCAGCTAAAAAAATTAAACCTAAATTTAAAACTGAGATTAATGGTGTCGAGTATAAATTCGGATTAGGTGGTATACATGGTTCAGTTAAAAAGTCTTCTTTTCACTCTAACGATGAATACGAGATAATAGATATAGACGTATCAGGTATGTATCCAGCTATAGCCATAGTTAATAAATTCTACCCTGAACATTTAGGTGAGCAATTCGTTAAAATATATGCTGAAATCCCTAAACAGCGTAAAATCCATGGGAAGAAAACATCACTAGGTAAACTATTTAAGTTAGCAGCTAACGCCGTATTCGGTAAGTCTGGTGACCTGTGGTCATTTTTATTTGATTTATTATTTTTATATCGAATCACTATAAATGGTCAACTTCAACTGTGGCGTTTAGTTGAATCATTAAACGGAATACCTAAGTTAAAAATAATCCAAGCTAATACCGATGGCATAACCGCTTATGTCCCTAAAGATTTAATGTGGTTATTCGATGACATTAAAGACAAGTGGCAGATAGAGGTAGGGTTAGAGTTAGAAGAAGTAAGGTATAAATCAATGTGGGTTAGAGACGTTAATAATTATCTATCATTAAAGTACGATGGTAGTACGAAAGGTAAAGGAGCTTACTTTTACCCTAAGACGATGGATGACTATGAAGGTTTTTGGTATAAAGATTATTCGATGATGGTAGTACCTAAATGTACTGAATACTGTTTAATTAATAATGTGAAACCTGAAGATGTTATAAGATGTTTTGTAGATAAATTCGATTACATGATTTTACATAAAAGCTCTAAATCCATAAAGGTAACATTGAATGGTGATATTCAACCAAAGACTTTAAGGTGTTATATTTCTAAAGCTGGCGGTGATCTAGTAAAACATATGGACGCTAAAGGCCCTATAGGCGAATGGAAACGTAGGAACGGTATAGATGATGAATACTATAATAGTGTTAAGTCTGAATTAGCTGAAGGTGAATGGGATGAAAGAATACACACATCTAATAGGTCTAAATATGATTTAAGAGAGTCATCACTTGAGAAGGGTTACCTAGTTAAACAATGTCAACATGTAAAACAGTTTGACTGGGGTGATCTAGATTATGAATACTATATATGTGAAGTTAATAAATTAATAGAAGGGTTTAATCATGTTTAGTCCAAATGAACAGCGAGTTATAGATACACTAGGTAAACGTAAAGTTAAAGTAAAAGAATTAGCCATGGAGCTTTACGACATAAGTAAGATGCCTAACGCTAGTAATATTATAATATCTGCTGTGACTCGAATTAATAAAAAATGTAATGAAGATCCTAAAATTAAATGGATAATAAGATATTCAGGTTTAGGTAGATCCGGTAAAACTATCTGGCGCGATAAAAAATAAAATATTAACTCTCACGGATTGAGGTTTTTATGATGAATAGCGATTTAACTAATAAAATATTAAGCGGTGTACTCACACCTGAACAACCTTACATATTACTACCTGAAGATACAGTAGAGAACTATATAGAGTTAACTGCTGAAGAAAAATCAAATATTATATCGAATTATAATCACGGTGCAATCTCTAGAAAACTTCTTACTGTATATAAGCTTGACGATATACCTAAGTATTTACTAGCTAATTTCGAGTTAATTAAACATAAGGCTATGAAGTTAGAATATCTATTCGGTGAATTAATTTACACGTCGGTATTTAGATCTAGAGAGCACCACCTTAGAATATACAATAAAATAAATAAAGATAGAGTGTTAGCAGGCTTAAATCCATTAACTATACCATTCGGATCTAAACACCTAGTACTTCAAGCCTTTGATTGTGTACCTAAAAATAGACCTATATCTGAGTTACATAAATTTTTAACTGAAGAAATACTTGAAGAGTTAGGCGCATGGATGGAGCACCCAGACCATACTAAGACTTGGGCTCATTTACAGTTTATGCCTTACCCAAGCTGGACCCCTGAGAAATCTAGAAAATTTCATATATGATTATCTTAACTTTAGTTATAGTATTACTAGCTTTAATTGTAAATAATATTACAGATTGCAAAGTAGGTTTTATGCGTCATATGACTGTACAAGATAAAATAGAGTTAATGACTAAAATAATTATAGGCTGTAAAAATCAGCACCAAATGGATGTATGTAGAAGATGGGTTAGAGTAACTGCATTCTGGCATGCAGATCAAACTATGTATAGAACTGTACATAAACTAATGTATTACGGTGATTACGATTTAGAATATTTTAAAGCTGATCCTAATATAGACCATGGTGAATGTTATGAGTGTGACAAATACATAAATCGAATTATTGAATCTAGATTACAGGCTACAGTAAGCCATTAATACTGTAAGATTACACCACCGTTGATCGAAACAGGCTTACTGTATTGACTAGGGTTAGAATAATCGTATTCCATACCTAATCCTAATTTACTGTATAATCTAAAATAGTCTGTATCTAATACTAACCTACCATAGTTAAAATTTATTAATCCAGCTATACTGTATTTTTTATCCCTGAAGTGAATATACTCTAATTCTAAAATATTTTTAAAGCTTAGATATTCAACCTTGGTTTGTTCTGACTGTTTAAGTTTTTCACTTAAGAATTGATCTATCTGAGTGTTAGATTCGACTATTGAATTTTCAGTGATTTCAGTTTCAGTAACATCACCTGAAGCTGAAGTAATTTTAGTTTTTGTAGTACGATTAACTTTATCTAGTCTGTTTTCTTTAACTTCAACATACTGAGTTTTAATGACATCAACATACTTTATCACTTCTACTTTTTCAGGTTTAGGTGTAGACGATTTACCTAAAAAATAAGTCACTACAGGTAAAGTACATAAAACTAAATATATAACCAATTCTTTTTTAAACATCTTTACCACCTTTCATTTTAGTCTTCTCCCATGCGTTAACGATGGACACACATCCAGCTAACGCTACTACTTCTACACCGTAGTCTTTATCTTTACTGTACATAATGTAAAGTAAGCCGATTATAGCTATTGTAGATAAGAACACTCTTCGGTCGTCCCATATTTTTTTCATTTAATCGCCTTTTGACATTAGACCTTTTATTTCGCCAACCGCTTGAATTACTTTATCAAATTTATCACCAAGCTTATCTATCTTATCCCATATAGCTTTAGAATTAGAATAGGTTTCATCTTTATGGTCTTTTAGTCTAGTTAGTAAATCATATTCTAACTTTTTTAAGTCAGCTTCTAAGTTTCGCTCTAACTCTTTATTTTTTTCATTTAGTTCAGCTATTTTAATTTGAGATAATCTAAACGATACTATAAAACCTACACCGCATGATAATACTGATCCTGCGATAACTATTAATTTAATACTTAAATCTAATTCCATAATTTAATTCTAACTTTCACTGAACTAAAGTCAAACTTTAGGGAAGTAAATAAGTCTAGATAATATAAAAACTTTCTTAACTAAATTATTAGCTTTTCTTTTATCTGTTAAATATTTTATTTTTTCTGCGGTTTTAGGTTTATCAAACTTATCGAAATTAGCCGTACAGTAGTTATGGTCTAGACTACATAAAGGTAGATGATTTTCAGTATTTTCAAATAGTTCAAGATTACCCTTGTGTGGCACTATATGATCGCATACTTCAGATTTATCACCACAGGCATAACATGTAGGATTAGCTTTAATAAAAGCATCCCTATATTTGCGCCACCTATAATTCTGATAAAGATAAGCCCAATCTCTAGTTTGAGATTTAAAAACTCTAGGTCTAAACCCTTCAGGTCTTGGATTAAATATCTTCGGCTTCTTCAATGGATTTTTTATAATTATTTATTACTTCAGGTGTCCATACAGCTTCAGCTATCTTTTTAACTATATCTGATTCATTACTTAGATCGGAACCAACCTGTAAACAGTGTCTATGGTACTCAGGGTTACCTAATTGTTTATCACCTTCCATAACTGTAGTAATTCTGACTACTTCAATTATGTTAGTAGGTGTAACACTAACTTGATATTTAACTTCTTTCTTTAATTCCATTTCAACCTCTTATGTATTTGATCTATAAATAAATGCGAAAATTATATCTGCTGTATTAGACAAGTTAGATACTGTCATGTCTGTTACATTCGTAGCATTATGTGCGGTTAAAGCTGTTATTTCAGTGCTGTTCGGTATTGCTCTTAATACTGTAGGACCTATAGTAGTCCAGTTTTCTTTAAATACTACAATCCCTGTAGCGAATATATTACTTGAATTCAATGTAGCTACAGGAAGACCGCTTATTTTTAACGTACCTGAACCCCCTGAAGTAGACGATAATCGTAATCGACCTAAGAGTAATACAAACTGACCTATCTTAAGACCTACACCTTCCTGAATTGAATAACTACAAGTAGGATTTGATCCGGTAGCTGTAAATGCAGGTGTCCAGTCAAATTCACCATAATGATCTAGAGTGTTAGCATCAGAAGAGGATACTGGTGTAGATGGGAACTTTAGACCACCTGACACTAACGATAATATTAGGTGAGCATCTACTGTATCACCTATAGTGAAAGCTTTAGTCTTACTTGTTTCAGATAATTTCTTAATGTAGAAATCTAATTTAGTCCCGTGAGCGCTAGAGGTATGAGTCTGAGTAGATACGGCATCTATCGAAGCAGCGTCAGTTATTTCAGTTCCGGCATTATCTGTCGAATTAAATATTACAGAACCTAGTCCATCGCCACTTGCTACTTGACCGCTACTAGAAGACCTTTTCTTTCTCAGTGTAATTTTAGCTGGGGTAGTATTATCCGCTGCTGTAGTCTCAGTCTTAACGCCTGTAGTACTAACTACATGTACTGAAGTAGAAGGTGCAGTTGTACCTATACCTATTAATCCGTTCTTAACTCTTAATATTTCAGTGTATGCTGATTCAGTAGCTTTAATAACTTCTAGTATTAATTCGGCTCCATTAGCTGAAGAAGTAAAGTTTTCGAGAGCTAACGCTTTTATTCTCGCTGCATTTCTAACAGTGTTAGTATTATCTTTACCTGCAAATATAACTTCACCTATAGAATCACCTGTGTTTATTTGACCGCTTGACGCTATTCTAGACTTTATTAAATTTATTACAGGGCCTACTGCATCTGCGGATACTTTACTTATTGAAAGAGGTGAAGCTGAAGTAGGTAAAGTAACTGTACCTGCGGCAGTATTAACTGTAAATAGTACAGTGTCAGTAGTGCCATCATATAATTTTATGTAAAGTAAATCAGATCCAGCTTCATCGGTATCATCTACCCAACAGCCCCCTGCTACTAAATTAGCGTCTCTACTTGAACCTTTATTCATACTGGCAAAAGCAGTTTTTAAATCGTCAAACAAACCTGCTAATTCTATACCATCTGTCGGAACCGGATTAATGTTGCTAGGTATACCCATAAGTTAATTCTCCCTTTATAAAACTTCTGTAGCCTTTTTACCGTAGCCTACAGCTTGATAATCGAATGTTCTCTCTACCTCATTACCACCGTGATAAAAAACTATACTGAAACCATCTGGGGATCTATCTGTAATATCCCAATAGTCCGTATTCTCACTAGATTGTAGCGTTATATTTATACTAGGGGTAGCATAAAAACTATTATCGAATACAACATCTAAACCTGTATCCGGACATATTAAATCTTTACCGGATTCAACCCTTGCAGTCATGGTGGCAGTTATAGAAGCGTTAGTTACTACAGGGCTGACGTTAGATTTAAGTGAAGTTAACTTTAACCTAAACTGCACGAATTTAGCCTGTATATCAGTTATCAATAGTTTACGCCATTCGGTCCAAACTACAGGATTACCTTCAGCAAGTGAGGTTACTGAAGCTAGACTAGACCAGTCTGCAATTGAATTTAAAGCGCTGGTAGCCCTGTACTGTAGTTCTACATCCCAATCTGTAGTCTGAGGTGTATACAGTGAAGTTACCGAAGCTAGGCTAGACCAATTCGATATTAAATCAGCGGCGGTAGTAGCCCTTACTTCTAAATTAGATTGAAGTCTTACCTGACTGTTTACTGTTAAGTTAAGTAAATCTGAAAAATAATAGTAGCCTTCAGTATAATATACTTCTTCACCTAAGACTGGACTATCGACTGACTTAGCTAAAGTAATTTTAGAACCTATTAATTCAGTTCTGTCGAATATACCATTGAATAATGGGAAGTCAGTTATAGTGTCTATGGCCTGAATATTATTTAAACCTGAAATAGTAGTTTGAATCTTCTTAGCGTTTGCAGATTCATTACCGTTAAAGTCTATAGCTTTTATTAAATATGTACCTGTTCTAATCTGAGTAGTTATTAAAGTAGTTCTATTAGATACAACTTGTAATTGCTCTGACCTCTCCCATGTACCATCTAACTGAGGTGTGAACCTAATTGAATAATTTTTAATATCTAAATCTGATAATTGATTCCAGAATAACTGTAAGGTCTCATTGGATATATCGGCATTAAATTGCGTAATGTCACTAGGTCTAGATGATTTAGATAATGGTGTAGCTGTAGTTGTAGGTGCATCAACTAATGTTATTTTTTTACCAGATGAACTAACAGCTAAAACCTTAAAACTATGTAAAACATTAACATTAGCTGAATCTACTATATATCTGTAATTACTAACCTCTGATGTATCGACAAGAGAGTATCCTGATCCGTAATCGGCATGAATTTCAAATAATGCGTAACTTGAACCTTCAGGTGAATCCCAATCTAAATCAATATAATACTGATATTCATTACCTACTACAGTATAACTATTAGCATCTACTGTTAAATTTAAAACCTGAGATGGCGGTCTCGTTGCACCATCAGTAACACTTGATAAACTAGGGTTATAATTAGGTATCTCTTCGATAGACTCGAAGTCATATATTACCGGAGCTTGTTCTATTAAAGTTAAAGTAGCTGATTCATTATCTAAAGGTTCAATACTTTTAACTATAGCTTTAAGTGAAGTTAATTCTACTTCACCTATAGTTATTAAATCCCCGACTTCAGGTAGATCACCATCTAAAGTAAAAGTATCATCAGAATCTATAGAATCTATTAGACCACTTATTATTTCACCTGTAGATGATCTAAATTCATAACCGTAATCTAATAATTCATCTAAATCGAAACCATCATCTATAGTTATTTGATTTATTCCTGAATCTACAGTTTTAACTCTAGCTGATAATCCACCTACCTTCATTATAGGCTGGACGTAATGTATATAATCACCTCTAGTACAAACTAAACTTTCAAAATCCACAGTAAGCTTAATATTCTCTTTTCTATTTTCATCTTGAAATAAAAAATATTTACCGAGTCTAAATGCTTGCTCTACACTGGTACATGCGAAACTATCCATCTCTTCGATGTTAGTAGAATTAGTATCACTGTATCCAGTTCGATAAACTGTAATACTGTTTAACTGCCAATCTTTATTTGGATCTACAAATGTAACTTTAATCCCATGTATAACATCTGAAAATACTCTCGTTGAACTAAAATTACTTGAGTTCCTAGGTGTAAATAATTGTATAGGTGTTGATTGTAATCTATCCTGTAATACACCATATAGTCCGTTATTATATCTTAAACTTGCTTGGCAAGAATTAGTAACTTTAGCTATCAAGTTCTGAAGTGTTATATCGAAATCTAATATGAAATTACATTCATATCTTTTAGCGTAATAATCATAATCGACTGCTGTAGGTACGGCATCACAGTACTGCGCCCAATTGTATATACTATCAATGTCTAATTTACTTTTAGCGATAGCCCTTTTATTAACTTCACCTGTCAGCAAGTCTGTAAACACCCAAGCCGGATTACTTGTAGCTGCTCTAATCCACGATGAACCATTCCATACATCTAACACCGATTTAGCAACACAGTTTAAGTTATCAATTACACCTGATAACTGACCTGTAGCTTTAAGTCTAACTTCAAGATATGAATTTCTTTTAGTAGTTTGAATAGGTGAATCGTCATATCTACTTAAAATATTAGATACTGTTAATGCGTTAATCACGCTACTGTTATATACTTGCCTTGATTGATACCTAGTTATTAAAACTTTATATTCACCTACTTCTCTAGGTGTAAATTTAACTGAAGCTAAGTGAGCGCCTGATTCATCAGAGGCTATAACCAGTCTACCTACAGTAACGAGTTTTGTTATTCTATTCGATACGCTTGAATTTTCACAGGTAGTTACTTTAGTGCCATTCACATAAGGCCCTAAAGTTATCCTATCTGTTATTCTCCGACATTTAAAAAGAGGTATATATGTTTTAACTGGATTAACGTAATAGGCTGTATAACCATTGTCGAATGAAGTAGTTGAAGTTACTGTAGCTACAACCTCACCATCTACCACTAATTTATCACCTATTGTTATACCCGATTCATTACTAAATACTAAAGGTAGTATTGAGGTTAACTTTAAACCTACAGTGTAATCCCTAACTGTTTGAGCTACATAACCTTCGTACATCTTATAAACTTTTTCTTGAGTAGATGTTACAATTGAATAAGGTGCTGTAGGTGAATCAGGATTAAATGTGGAAGCGTTAAATGGATATAAATTAGTAGTAGTTGAAGTATTTAAACTTGATTTAGCACCTACTGCATAACTACTTTCTACATACTCAGGATCATCAAATGATCTCCATACTGTCTCACTAACTTTACTAAATTTTATATCTACATCTATGTACGCTGCACCTTTTGAACCATTAGAGTTATAAGAAATTAACCCAGATGGGCAAATAAAATTAATATTTATCTGCTGCTTTTTTAAATCTACATTACTAGGACAATTTCTAGTAATTTGATAATTAGACTGCGCACCACCATTAACTTCATCTGAATTTAATTCAGTACCTACTGTTTCAGTTCTTACACTACCTTTATACAGTTCAAAATTTTTAGAGTACGCCCTATCGAAATCATTTTCGTCAACTGAAGGTTTGTTTATATCGACCAGTCTATTTGTACAACCTGTAAATAAATCTATTGACGTGCTACCTATCCTTAAATCTGAAACCTGATATTGACCTAAACCTATATGGTATATCGCATAGAAATATTGAGCTAATTTACCTGTATTTGGATCTAACTCTAATTCAGTGTATGGTGTTGCAGCCAGATTAGGATAGACTTTATGTTCACCGTATATTTTAGGTACTTTACCTAATCTTTTAACTTGATTCGATTGACCTTCAATACTGTAAACTTGTGATTCACGCTGTGGATCTTGATTACTGTTTAATGAAGGTGTAGGTATTAAATATTGCAACTGCCTACTACCTATAGTCATTACTGTAGCTGATGCTACAGCTCCGGCAAATTGACTACCTGTAAATGCAGTAGTAGCGCCACCTGTATAAGCCGCGCCTATTATTACAGCTAACTGAAATAAGTCAGCTTGACCGTTACCTGTTTTAAGTTCAGGTAAAACTATAACTCTATCTGATTTAGATAACCTGTAGTTTGACCATTTCTTCCTATCTAATATTGATCCATTTATGACTACTTTAAATCCGAATTCCGATTTATTTAATTTAGACAAGTAAGAAAGTTTAGAAACCAATTCGACTATGGTCTTACCTGAATATATAGAACTATCTACACTAAAATCTTTAGATGTTTTTTTAAAATATGAATATCTAAAGTGAATCATAAATATAATAACCTTCTATCATTTTAGACCACCTCGAAATTCTGTCTATCACTGATCCGGTAGTCTTAGTGGTATGTAAGAATAAACCTTCACCTAAGTAAACACCTACATGACTTTCTATGTTTTTTATTCTTATAACCATTAGGGCATGAACATCCGGTTTAGTCACTTTTTTAAAATGTTTCTTATTAATTTTTATAAGCGAGCAGTTATATGAAAGGTTATCGGTATCATATTGAAAATCGTAATCAAGATTAAGGTTAAGAACCTGACTGTAGTACTTTTGGCACAACTGCCAGCAGTTCAATCTAGAGTAAGGTATACCTACTAAATCTGTCAGAATAAACCCCTATATAAAGATGGGCTATACTCCTCGCTGGTTAACGCTGTATTCATAATATCGTCTACCGATAACACTAGACGTATAAGACTTTGGTCGTAGTTCATAGACCTTACAGTTAAGTCATCTATTGATAGCTGGACTGTATCAGGATCAGAAGCTAAAACAAATTCAACTGTTGCAGTTAAAGGTGTAGTGATACTTCTAAATGAAGATATTAATTCGAGTGAAGTATTATCAATTTGAATCTGAACCTGTTTTAATGTTTGACCATCGTCCGCAGGTAAACCTACTGAAAAACTAAATGCTGTAAAAACATTAGACCTAGATGTTATATTTTCAGTGTTATTTACAAACCTTAACGGCGTTTCAATGTCATCATGGGTTACAGTTATTAATGTAAGTAACGGATCTTCTGAGTCTTGAGCGTTTAATTGCGATAGTAATTCATCGCTTAAATCTCTACTCACGGCATTACCTCAAGCTGTAAGTTAACTATGAATTTAGCACCACCTAGATGAGATAACTGAGGCGGTGCTAAAAACCTAAATGTAGCTGTTACACCGAATATAGGATGAAGCATCGTAAAACTGTTAACACCACCATCGGTAGTAACTCGATAAAATGTCTCTAAGTCTGAATATAAAGAATAATCTATAACCATTTTACCTGATACCACATCTATAGGTTTAGTAAACTTACGCCTTACTTTAGCTAATCCATTCTGGTTTTCAGTTCTGGTTACCATAGAACCCATCTGAAGCGTAAAGTTATCACCATCTAAAATCTGCTGTAACGATGTGGGCCAAGCTACTGTAGGCATTACTGACCTCTCCTCTGAAGACCATAAGACTGTCTGAGTGAACTATCGAATTTACCTTCAGCTATACCTTTATTAACTTTAGCTTCAACCATGATGTCTATACTTTTAAATCCATCGGATGAAGTAGACTCAGTTACTTTAATTTCTGAAGGTGTATTATTTGTAACATTAACTATTACTTGAGAATCATAGTTAGCTTTCTGTATAGTGTTATCGAATGAGTTAGAGTAATTATTACTTATACTCTGTATACCTTTAGTACCTAGTAAACTAACACCTAAGTTAGAACCACTGTTAGCTTTCTGTATAGTGTTATCGAATGAGTTAGAGTAATTATTACTTATACTCTGTATACCTTTAGTACCTAGTAAACTAACACCTAAGTTAGAACCACTTTCAGATCCAGTCAGTAAACCTGTTTGACCAGCTAATTGAGGTGAAGTATTACCACCTGAAAATAGTCCACCTACCAGATTAAATAAATTACCTGAATTTGCAGTAGCATTAATAGACTCAAGTAAAGGTTTTATTATAGATAGTCTGATAACGATTCTCTGTATTTCATTTATTATGAATCTACTAAAGTCAGCGAAAGCATCTTTTTGACCGCTGAATGAGTCAAGTAGTGTATCTTCTAATTCTGAAAAAACACTCGTTGTAGCTGACGCTACACTTTCAGTTAAACCCATTATCCCATCTTCATACTGCTTAAGGCCGGATTTAAAACCGTAACTTATTTTACTAGAAGCGTTTTCAATACCTTTAGAAAATATACCTACTTCTACATTTAACCTTTTAAATATTTCAACTATTTTAGGATCTAAAACATCAACAGTGCCTTTATCTGCTAATTTTAATATCTCTTGATTAAATTCAATAGCCGATATTTTAGCTGAATCGAATTTATCAGCTAACTCTTTTATTTTAAACGTATTAGCTGCTACTTCAAACTCTAGAAGTGAAGCTTTACCAGCTTCTAGCTTTCTTTGGAATTCAGCTAAATCAAGTCTTTCTAATTCTAAATTATATTTCTTTAACGCTAATTGACCTTTATTAAGCCTCTCAGCTAATTCTAATTTTTCTAATACTTTTATTCTAGAGTTATACTTGTCAAAATTACCTGTCTTAGCGAATTCAGAATTAAGTCTACCTATCTGCTCTGATATAGAGAGTATTTCTTTTTTTACATTACCGTATTTTTTAGAATTATTATATAACTCTGTTAACTGATCGAATATTGAATTTTCTTTCTTGGCGTTATTTTCATAAAAGTTTTTATTAGCTAGCGCTTCGATTGAAATTAAATTTTTCTGTATATTATTAGTGTCGATTTTAACATTAGCTTCTTCCCTAAATCTTCGTAGACTATCTGTAATACCGTTAAAGAAATCACCAAACGCAACTTCGGATATACCAGCAGTGAAAAACGCCGCTGTAGCCCTACCTACTAAAAGTAATGTCTCTAGTGCATAAGATATACCGACTATTGACCTATTTAAAATATTATCCCATGTTAAACTCATAGCTTTACTCAAGCTAGTTAAGTCACTAAATCCACCGTATAATTCTATACTCTTAGACGTTAAGTAAGATATTCCAGCGACTAGAGATCCAACTACAGCTACAGTAGTTACAAGAATCGGTAAACTTAAACTACCTAAAACCCCTATCGCTCCTGCTAAAGCTGTAAAAGGTAAAGCGATTTTAGCCGCTATACCTGTAAGTACAGTAAGAGCTACGCTAGTACCACCCATGGCTGCAGCTAATAAATCAAAGGCTAGTGCTGCACCTGTTACACCTGCAGTCAGCGGAACCATAACATCGGCTATCTTAGGTAAAACTTTAAGCATATATTCCAACCCATTGTATATACCACTCGATATACCTAAAGCTGAATTTATTTTACCTGCAGTTACAGTTACTTCAGTTCTAAGTCTTGAAAATATATCAGCGAATGTAGGCGGTAGTTTGCTGAATTGATCTTCAATCTCAGGTGCAATTTTTCTTAATATATCGAATACTCTTTGGTTAGTGAAAAACCCTTGTTCAGCTAATGTTCTAACATCACTACCCGCTTCTCTAGCTGAATCTTTTAACGCTTTAGCTACTATGGCATTTTGAGTTAATACTGAATTTAATTCCTGACCTCTAAGGCTACCTCGCTGGAATGCTTGACCGAGCTGGATCATAGAGTTAACTGCTTCAGCGGTGGTAGCACCGGATAATTTAAAAGACTTAGCTAAAGTTTCAGTTAAAGCTATCTGAGCTTCAGTACTGACGTTAAGATCAGTGGTAGATAATTGAATTCTTGAAAAAGCAGAAGATATATCATCTATAGGCCCTCTAACCTCTCTAGATAGGTCTATAAGTTCACTTACAACTACATTTACATCTGTACCTGCTTTAGAAAATATCGTAGCTCTAGCTGCCATTAAAGTCATACTATCGGCCATACCTGTTAATTCACTTATACCAAACCCGAATAGTTGAGCTGCCCATAAACCTTTAAGAATATTTGTAGCACTATTAATTGAAGATACAGCTTTATTAACATCACCTAAACCTTTAGCAATATCCCTAAGTTCTTTTTTGGATGACTCAGGTGTGCTTACGACGACTCTTACGATTCGTTGTTGTATCTGGGATGGAGTTAGGTTTCCTGTCATTTTTATTTTTCTGCCTTTCAGATTCTAACTTTAAATATTTATCATCCATTCGCCTTATTAAATATAAAAATTCAACGAAACTATCACAACTATAAATGTTATGATATTCCACTATAGATGTAAAAGGAATAGCAGCTAGACCGAATCCTGAATTTCTACATGTAGATAGTTCTTTAAATGCAGAAATATATAAATTTAAACCATTAACGTCAGGCTCTTCTGATTTAACTAAACCTTTACGCTTTAATTCATAAAATAAACCGGATTCGAGAGTATCACCGTATTTGAAATTAAATTCAATTACGGCTTCTAATCGTTTCCCATTGATTCTAGATAATTTCTACTGTCTTTAGCTTGCCTGATTAATTCTTTAAATAAATCTTCGTACTCGCAAAGAATTTTAACTGCATTATCGACAGTGAAAGGTATATCTTGACCGTTATCATCGACCACACCTGACCATGATACTAAGGATACAGTTACAAATACTCTAACGGCTATCTCTAACTGTTTTTCTGAAGACAAAGATCCATCTTCAAGTTTTTTAGAATACGGCCTGAATTCTTTATTAGCCGCTTCTTTAGTTAGTTGCTCGTTAAGAATAGAATCATACTGTCTAAGCTTGAATACGACATTAGAGTTCGGTATTTTATACTCGAACCCTTCAGTCACAAGCTTACGGTCTTTACCGTATATCTGCCTGAGAGTTAGTTTCATTTAATTACCCTTTTATATTTTAGAAATTGTAAGAGCTGATTCACCACTTGAACCAACTTTAGCAACTCCTCTTAAATTTAATTTAATTTGTTGGTCTATACCACCCGATTGAGGATCATCAAATGATACCTGAACTGCAGGTAAATAGAATGCGTACAAACCGCCGCTATTTTCAAGTATGAATCCTACTTTAAATGAAGTCTGATTAGTTCTCTTACCTAAGAGTGCCCAAGCGTTATCGTCTAGATACGCTGACATCTCTACTTGAATTCTAGCCGTACCAGCATCGTAAGCTAGCGGTGCCGCTTCACCTATACCATTCTTGGGCTGATTATTATTATTTAGGTTTATATTAACTGACTCCACAACTATACCTGAAGCTACAAAGCTAGAGTCTTCAATACCTAATACAGGCATGTCTATTGATCCGTTCATAGAAGCTGATGTTGCAGGGTCATTAACTGTTCTAGAGTTAGTTATCAGTTCACCAGATGAATCAGCTAAAACTTGAGCGTTAGCCATGAAACCGAAGTTAGCTGTACAGATAGAACCGTAAGTAGCATTAATGGTCATCTCGTTAACTACACAACCTTTATATATGATGGCCTTAGTGGTTAAATCAGTAAACTCTTTCTGTAAATCTACGGAAACAGTAGATGAACCGATATTAATATAATCTGCTATTTCGTATGTAGTACCTGAACCTGTTTCATTGACATATGTAATATCTGATTTAGGTATAACTACAATTACTGTAGCTGATGTCCTAACTGATACAAAGAAATCATCGTTATTGATTCCGCTTGAGCTAGCAAAACCTGTAGTAGTTATTACTTTACCTACTATGTCAGAAGGCCATGAACCTGATGCTCTAGTGAAGGTTTTAGCTGAAGCATCGTAAGTTAAATCTACTGTTACTGCCGAGCTAGTTTGCCATGAACTTTTCATAGCCGCCCTAATGAATAAATCAGTAACCGAATCTTTAGCTAATTCAGTATTTATAGGACCTGCTACATCTAACCCTACCACTACTTGCCCTGAAGACATCCTGTCAGTTCTAATAGTTTGAGATTCAGTTAACTGAGGTGAACCACTTAAACCTTCAGACGTATACCTAACAGTATCGAAAGATCCTGAAACTGGTACAGTACCGTATGTAGACTCTTCAATAACTGTAATTTTTGCTAAATTAGATGAACCCATAAACACCTCTTTCTATTTAAAGATACATTATTTTAAACTATCGTCAATACGATAGAAGGGTAAACGTAATCCCCTTTTATTTTTCTTCCCACTGCATTTCTAGCACTACGGCTAAAATTAGTTCTAAGCTCTCTTATCTTACCGTTGTTAGGTCCTAGTGTGGATTTAGGTTTAGCTGCGAAATTTAAGTATTTACCGTTAATCCAACTGAAACTAGACCTAACATTACCCTTAAGTGATTTAGCCGATTGCCTCTGAGCTAATATATAAGTACCATTCGGTACTCTAACTTTTATACCCCTGTTGCGCCATTTTTTAGTTTTACTCAGTGATGTTTTCTTTTTTTCTCGCCCTCTACTTATACCTTCTCGCTCTAACATTGAAGCGTAAGGCGTTAAGTTGACAAATCTAACAAAATCACCTTTCTTTAAAGTATTAACTTTAGTCCAGTCCTGAAGCTCTTTCATAGTTCTAGCTATTTCAACATTATTAACTATGACTACATTGAAAGCTTCATATGTTTTCGATTGACCTATAGGTGATTTACTAACTATCAAACTATAAATGTTAATTAATATTTGAGAACCTTCTAACTTCTCAGCCATGAATACTTCACCAAATGGTTTAACTTGATCTATAGGTTTTTTAGTATTATCTACAAGTATTACCGGATCTTTTAATCTACCTAAAGACTGTTCTTCTTTTAAAACATCATATGACACTTTTATAATTGCGTTTCTTACGAATTCCGAAAACTGCTGATAAGTAACTTCACCCGATAAATCAGATGGTAGATCGTAAGCTGATTCTTTACCACCTTCAGTAATCTTTATCGAAGCGTTTATCTTCATAAATCCCTATCATATTCATATAATAGTGTTACAGTAGCGCTGACATAACCACCGCCTACAAAATCTAAAGTGGCACCCCTTGAAAAGTTAGCAGGTACTATACCATTTATTCTAACCCCATCTATATTTCTACCTCTGAATTTTTCAACTATCGTATCACATCTGGTTAAAATAGTTCTATTAGCTCCAACTTTAGCTTTATCTACAACATGTAAGGTTATACTACCTGACTCTCTATATCTACCTGATGAATTATTAGCGTTAACTGATACTACCTGCTCTTGGTCACCTATATATTGCAACCCTAACCAAGGTTCAACCATAGTTATAGGTGTAGCAACCGAGGTGACTGTATTTATTTGATTAGCTAAAAACTCTTTTAGGTCTTCAAAATCCCCATCTATCTCAGCTATTTTTTCTGAAGATAACTCATCCGATAAAAAAACTCTAATTTTATCTCTAACTGCTTTACTACTCATTATACAGTCCTTATACGATACGCTATTACAGTACCTAAATCTTCAATAGGATCTATGTAGTCTAAAGTAAGTATTCCGAAATTAGCGTGATTTATTACGTCACCCTTCTTAGGCGTACTAATAGCTATAGATGTTAAGTCTTCCTGTAACACTATAAATTCATAACCACTAAGATTAATTTCTTCAATGGCTACTAACTTTCTAAAGTAATTACTTTTAGCTAAAGCTACGTTACCTGTTACATCTGGATCACCATATCTAGTCCAAGTGTGAGGTTTTTGATTTCTAGTAACCATCCTAACTATAGTTCTAAAGGTATTAGCTACCGATAACATTTACGTCTCCACTATGTATATTTGACCAGAATTTAAACCTAATGAGTGTTCAGTTCTATACGGATCTAACATATTAACGTAACTACCTATGATTTTACCGAATTTAATATCTCGATCTGAATTACTCAAAGTATGGTCAAAATCAAAGCTTATAACTCCAACTAACGACATCCTGCTTACTTCTTTACCTACTGAAACATCCAAACCTGATACTTTCCTATCGTAGGCTTCTTTAACTATAGCTTTAACTACATAGGTTATCACATAAGGTATATCAGCGTATAGATAACCTGAAGTATAGGTTACTTCTAATTTATCAGCGCAAATCATAAATCCATTGTTTTCAGATACTAATATACCGTTATTTTTCGATATTCTATAATCTGTCGATTCTAAATCTACATCATCTTCTTCTATGTCATCTATTGAAACTACCGGATAGTGATAAAGTATTAACCTTTTTGGTGCTAATTTATATTCATCACGATAAAAAGTTTGAGTATATTGGTTTTGTATAAACTTCCGACCGCAGTAACCTTCTATTGCTGCAGATACTACGTTTAGCTGATCGGTTAAAAAAGTATCGTACGTAGATCCTACTACACCTAAATGAGTCTTCATATCAGATAAACTAACCAGCATATAGACCTCTCACAGTATTAGTTTCTACTGTACTGCCATCGCTCATAGTAAAAACCACATATACGGATTTATCTTCTAATTTTTTTAATTCAGCAGAAGTTATCTTAGGTGCGTCCAAGCCTCTATCACCATGTAGACCGACCATGTATTCCGATTCTGTACCTTTATAACCTCTGAGTACAGCCATTTCGTAGGCGCTCATTCCAGTTTTACCTCTTTGACCTCTACCTGCCCTTTTAGCTATCTCAAGTAAGTCTGATTCGGTTAAATTCGAGAAATTAAATTTCAACTGATCTTTTTCTTCCTCTGTTAAATCTGAAAACTTTAATTTTAAATCGTCTCTTAATGCAGCTACGTTTTCAGCAAGCGTATCTTTTATTTTATCTTCATATTTCATGTAGTCAAAATCTAAACCTGAATCACCTTTAGGTCCTTTAAGCTGTTCTTTTTGCTCAGGTGTAAGATCATCGAATGAAAGTGAGTATATTTTTCTATTTTCTATTAAATGGTTACTTACAATAGATTTAATTAAATCAAAACATTTAGTTATATCAAAATCTAAACCTGAATCACCTTTAGGTCCTTTAAGCTGTTCTTTTTGCTCAGGTGTAAGATCATCGAATGATAATTTAAGTTTAGAAATATAATTGTTAAATCTACTCTCTACGATTCTATCTATTTCAGGTATTAAATCATTTATATTTACATCTTTACCTGAATCACCTTTAGGTCCTTTAAGCTGTTCTTTTTGCTCAGGTGTAAGATCATCGAATGATAATTTAAGTTTAGATAAATTTTCAAAAACATGATTTTTAACCATTATCTCTAAAAATGGAGTCAAACTAGATAACTCTACATCTTTACCTGAATCGCCTTTAGGTCCTTTAAGCTGTTCTTTTTGCTCAGGTGTAAGATCGTCAAACGTCAATCGGTCCGGTTTATTAAATGACTCAATTCTAGCTTCAATTCTAGATTCGATTAATTTAATTAGTATTTCTCTTAACTCTTTATTCATCCTGTGAACCTTTAAACATTTCTATAACCATAGTGTTAACGTCCTCTGTTACATCTCTAGGTTGTAATTGAGGTTTACTTGATTCTATTTCAGAGTCTATCATTTCGTCGATTCTATCAAGAGGTTTAAGATTGTTCAGGGCTACAAATCTTCTATTCCCACCTTCATAATCTGACTCATTCAATTTACTGCGGATTTCGTTACCGGAGTATACTGTATTTTGATGTAATTTATTATAGTATTCAGCCATTGATTTTTTATCTTCTAGAGTTAATATATCCACATCGGCCCTACAATATTTATCGGCATAACTGAAGTTTAGTAACTTCATGTTTATTTCACATTCTATTTTTGTAATCCAAGGGCTTAACGTATCTTTATATAGATTTAATTCAAGATCGTTAAATTTAACTGAAGCTGTTAAGTCTGTATCAGATAGCCATAATGTATTAATATTTAAGAATCTAGCTATCTCAGCTACCGTAAATTTTCTTGATTTAACAAATTGCAGAGGATCTTCATCGTACTCTAAGTTTTCATACTCATGTTGACCTTCTACTATAGCTATCGAACCTCTTGAGTCACTACCTGTCTCTTCATCCTTATTGAAATTAGATTTAATTCTAGAATGTGATTCAGGATCTAGATTACCTTTAGTTTTATATATACCTAATGGTAAAACCACGTTTTTAAAAAAATTTAAAATTGTACTAGAGTAATTTAGAGATATACCTAATACATCTCGACCATAGGTAGATACACTCATACCTGTCAAACCATCTGATGAAAGCCACGGGCTTTTTATATGTATCACATCTGAATTTTCAAGTCTTACACTGGAAGTCTTACTGTTGGTTATTTCATAATATAGTTTACCGGATAAATCACGTTTAGGTGTAACTCTAGAATCATCTATGAATTTCAAGGCTTTAATTTCACCTGAATACGTTTTTATTATTCTAGCGTAAAAATTACCTCTGTTAATACTTCTTTCTATCATCATAGATTTGAAGTCAAATGCATTCAGTTCACCATCGGGTGATACATTAAGTAAATAACGAATTGAATTATTTATTTTATTTTTCTGACTATCATAAATTTCAAAATTTAATTTAGCTACATGACTTTTTATTATATTTACAGCTCTATTGTAAGCTGACACTTTGTTTATAGTGTCAGGTGTTACATTTTCTGTACCGAGTCTAAAATTTTTAGCACCGGAGTAAGCTATTGATTCACTCGATCCCGACCATATATAATTAAAAACTCGGTTAAGAATATTCATTTATATTACCTGTGCTCCACGTTTAATCCATCGTTCAGCACTACCACCCTTTTTCGGTACTTCATGCTCCCCTGCAGGATAAACTACTTCATCATCTACGATAGCATCGAATGGAAAGTATAATTTAACTACATCCACTTCAGCTTCAACTTTAACTTCAGGTTTAACTTTAGCTTCAACTTTAACTTCAGGTTTAACTTCAGCTTTAGTTTCAGGTTTAGCTTCCGCTTTTTGTTTAACTTGCTCTTTCGTCATATATCACTCCTCGTTTAATTAAAAAAATAACAGTGAAGGGTCATAACTTCTTCACTGTTAAGCCTACTACAGTATACTAAAAAGTAGTTTCGTAGGCTGGTTTGAAATCTGCTTCAGCTCCTATAGCAGCGATACTAACATATCGGTCTTGACCTACAGCAGAAGTATCTACTGAAGCCCAATAGAATCCGTTATTTATATCTAGTTGTGTAGCGTCAGCTTCAAGTAGAACCATACCCGCGTTGGCCCCTACTTCAGTAGATAATGTTATAGCTGAAGCTTCAGAACCTTCAGCTATGTCAACTTTAGTCATTACTGTAGCTGTATGAAGTTTGTGATAATATTGACCGCTGATAGATAAAGCTTTACTTGTACCAGATGTAGCTGCGTTATGCTGCTTCAAAGTAAAAGTAAATGTTCCGGCTGTACCTGCGCCGATCATAATTAAGAAGTAAATCTTCTTAGCGTTATCTAGTTTACATCTAGCTCCGGTAAGACCTGAAGTAGCGTTAGCTACAGCATTACCTGTCTTAAAATTATTAACATATGGTAGACTTGCTTTCATTTTATAACCCCTTGTTTAAAATTATAGTTTTCAGTAAAACCTTACTCTATTTAACATCCTGAATCTAAGTAAGGTTTTAGATTCAGGATGTACTTAATTATTCAATTAAGCTCGATCAGCTAAAGCTACTAAGTAAGACAATGTTGCATCACCTGTCTCATTAGTTACAGTAGACTTGAATGGACATTTACCATCCCATCTAAGAGTCCACTTGAAAGCCATTTTATCCTGATCGAAAGCTACATGTGGAGACATAGCTTTTTTAACATCAGTTTGACCAGCCTTAGTTAATACTTCGTAACCATTTTTAAGGTCGCAAAGTATAATGTCACCTTTATCACCTAATGCTTTTACACCACCGAGCATAGGTAACATAGGTATATTGAACAATACATTATAAGGACTATTGTTCATTTGTGAACCAGAGGCTAAAAAGATGTAATTATCATTGTCATCTTTTAATGTTCTAAGCTGGGTTTCAGCAGCAGGATTGTATAGCCACACAGGCATCCCGCCTTTGATTAATCCAGCCATCATCTTAATGATGTTCAATGTTATAATAGTATCAGCAGCTTGACCTGATTCTTTAGCAACAGTCAATAAGTGACCGCTGTTTAATATACCTTGAGGTAGTCCACCGCCACCTGCACCTGATATAATCAATGAGTTCATTTTATGTTTAATAGCCTGCGGTACTTTACTTTCAAGTAAGCTAGTAAACCCTGAAGCATCTTCCATAGTCTCATTGGATACTTCAGTGTAAGCATACATTTTTTTAAGTTTATGTTCTACATGATCCATTTGAGCTAAATCACTCTTAGTCATCGTTGAGCCTTCAGCAGCCATGTAAACATTGATACCTGAGTTCCAAGGTCTTTTATTATCTACAGGATGTGAAAAGCTATTACCATCGCACTTAAGCTGAGTAGCCTTAGCAAAAAGAGAGTCATCGTCCCCGATGGCACTAACTACAATATCACTGATTTCTTCAGGTACAAAAATAGAAGCTTCATCATCTCTAGTGTAAATAGAGTTTTCTAAAACTGCACTTTTCTTACCTAATTTATCATTTTTTACAGCCATTAAAAACTCACCTGAATTTTTAAAACCTGTAGCATCTTGGAATGAATTCTTAGTTACTGTAACTTTAACTGGATCAGCAGCAACTACTGGATCAGCAGGAGTCTGATCTAAACTATTAATAGAACTTTCAATATCTTCTAGTGTTTTAATACTAGCTAATACTTCTTTAGCCTCTTTATTTAAGTTTTCAATTTGAGCCTTTTCTTCATCAGTGAAATCTTCTTTATCAGCGAAAGCTTTTAGACTATTTTTAATAATCTGTAACCTTGCTTTTAGTTTTTGAATTTTATTCATATGTTACTCCATTTCTTCAATTAACTTACATCTGTTAACTGCGATCTAGGTCGAGTATTACAAAATGTTAAGATTCTATAAGTTTTAAAATATCAGTTATATTCTTTTTAGTTTCATTAACTTGAGGTCTATCGTTTTCAGTCATTGAAACTAAATTTTTAGGTACTCTATCTTTTCTAATCCAGTCGCATTTATCAAAAGCTGAAGCTGCAACTTTAACTATATCTGCATTTATTTTATCTGCGAAACCGAATTTTACACACTCTTCAGCAGTAAACCAAGTTTCATCTATCATCTTCTGTCTTACTTGCTCTTTAGTAAGACCTTTAGCTTTAGTCATGTAAACCGATAGAGCACTCTCTTCGTAAACTTTAAGATCGGTAATGTATTTCTGCATTTCGATACGATTCGCCATTACACCTATCCAAGGTAAATGTATCATCATCATTGAGCCTGTACCCATTTCGATAGTGTCACCAGCTAACATAATTATAGATGCAGCAGATGCCGCAGTAGCGTCGATGATAACGGTTTTATGTAATTTACTGGATTTTAGTCTATTATAAATACCTAAACCATCGAAATAACTTCCACCTAAACTATTAATTCTAATAGTCAATTTTTTGACACTAGATGGTAGTTTTTTTAACTCCCTATCTACAGATTCAGTCGTTAGACCTTCATCCCAAAAACTAGGTCCAATTCGACCATATATAGTTATTTCAGCTTTTTCATCGCTGGACATTAATACTGCAAAATTCTTATCGGAGTGTAATATTTTTGACATATACTTTCAGCTTGCCCAAATTTAATTATAATTCAAGCTAATTCTTTAGTCTGGACTAAATTCTCTTAAATCCGTTAAATTTCTGTTGTTCTAATGGTTTACCGTATTGCAATCTTATACCTATGCACATCAGTAGCGCTATCACCGGATCTATCTTTTGCTTAACATTATTTTTTCTCGGATACACGTTTTCATTATGATCTACTTTACATACCACGTTAGATATACACCATGACATCAACGGTGAACCGTTGTGAAATATTTTTTTATTTCTCATATATTCGTCTAATTTTTTAGTAGGTTCAGATAAATTTCTCACATTCATTCCAAAGGCTACGGCGTTAACATTAGCCCTCTCTAAGTTTTGACCTAGCTCAACGGCATTATATGGATCGTAACCTAACTGTATTATGTTATATATTTTACTATCTTTAAGTATTTCATCCTCTATTAATTTTTGGTTCATTACTTCACCTGATGTTTTTATTAAATATCCATCTCGAACCCATTTTAAATAATTATCATTATCTTTTTTATCTATGGTAGCTTCAGGGCAGTACGTTTTATCAAACATATAAAATTTATTATCGCGCTCAAATAAATAAACTAATGAATTCAAATCTAAATGCTGGGCTTTATCTACACTCATTATTACATCACGTTTACTAAAAGCCTCTATAACTAAACTTAAGTCTGCACCCACATCCCATATTTTTTTATCATAATATGCAGAAGCTTCGTTAACCCATATATTAAGATGTTTTATTTTTACGTTAGCTTCGTCTGCAGGTGTCGATATAGCTTTTTTAACTTTAGCCGCGAACGTGACAGGATCTACGGCCATGCCGTATTCAGGGTTAGCTTTTCGCCACGACGTCTCTTCAGTCCAGTCGTCATCTTCATCTATAGTATATATTATAGAAAATCTCTGATCGTCTTCTTCTTCACCTAAACATAATTTTTTAGAATAATTAGATTCGCTGTAACCTACCGAAGATAAGTCTTTACCTGCAGTAGTTATAGATAATAGTAACGAATCTTTACGTTTAGACATACCAGAAGATATAACTTCGTAAACATCACGTTTCATAGAATGGAGTTCATCGGTTACAGCGAGTACGTCATTTAGACCATCTAGTGTCTGAGCTTCGGCAGATAAGGCTCTCATTTTACTTATAGCATCTAACCCTACTATATCATGCGCTCGAATTTTCACATTAGCTCTACTAGAGTAGTCATCACTACCCATACCCATAGCTCTAGCTGCATCTAACACTATACGCGCCTGATCCTTTTTTGTCGCGGCTGTCGCTATCTGATTACCTCTAGGTGACTTAGGATCTAAACCTAAAAAATACAAAGAAGCTTGAGAGGCCATAGTTGACTTGGCTTGACCTCTTGGTACTTCAAGATGTGCAACCCTGAATCTTCTAAATCCAGTGTCTTTATTTATGAACCCCATTATGTTCATCCATATAAATTTCTGCCACGGGTTCCACATTATCAAATCAGTAGGCCAAGTTCCCACCCCGATAACATGCTTGAATTTTTGAACCTCAACCATGAAGTGTTCTGCTCTATCCGGTTCAAACTGAAAATTTTTAAAAAATGAATGGTTAATATCACGCATGTACCTAATGCAGGCACCTTTAACGTAAATACAAGAAACTATCTCACCTGTTATAACTTTAACTGCATACTCGTGACCAGCGTGGCAATTAGGGTAAACATCTTTACTAAATCTATTAGTTAGATTTAAACCTTCAATTGAGCGAGTTACATTATTTAAAGTAATTTTAGGTGCAGTTCTTTCAACTTCTAAGCTTTCAAGCATTCTTAATCGTTTTAATAAAAGCAAAATTAAAGCAAGAAAATAATATATTAAATGTCAAGAAAATATTTTGACTTACTTTAGATTTAATATATGCGTTTTAAAGTAAATCATATAGGTTATCAGTTGTAATATAAAGTAACCAGAGTTATATTGCATTTAAGCCTTTTACTATACTTTCATTTAAATCCGAC